>Ga0172371_10000431_pt1 | contig 64643 bp, 54 predicted proteins | sample Lak12m_FD_114543 | JGI IMG/M metagenome (GOLD analysis project Ga0172371, IMG submission 114543) | Freshwater microbial communities from Kabuno Bay, South-Kivu, Congo - kab_022012_12m | ecosystem: Environmental > Aquatic > Freshwater > Lake | place: Democratic Republic of the Congo: South-Kivu... | reverse complement strand
TCGGGAAATAGCCCCCCTAAATCAGGACTTCTCCCCCTCCTTGGCTTGGGCCCGGCAGAGGATCGTGTCCCACAGCTCGGCGCCTTTGATCCCCAGCTTCTTGGGCTCGAAACAGTAACCCTTTCCGATTTTGCGCTGGGCTTCGTAATCCTTGAGCGTGGCCAGGCCGACCTTGGTCAGGAGGAGAATGGCGATGATGTTGAGCCAGGCCATGAGACCCACCCCGATGTCGCCCAAGCCCCAGGCCAGGCTTGTCGTGCGGATGGCGCCGTAGAAGGTCATGGCCAGGAGGAAGATTCGGGCGACGGGGATCATGACGTTGCTCTTTTTCTTGAAGAGATACGCCACGTTCGATTCGGTGTAGAAGGCGTAGGCCATGAGCGTCGTAAAGGCGAAGAAAAAGAGCGCTATGGCGACGAAATACCCGCCGAAGCCGGGGATCAGCGAATTGATGCCCGATTGCGTCCAGATCGGGCTGGCTTCCACGCCGGGCAGGTTGTTGACGATGTAGCCGCCCTTGCCGTCGGCGACGTTGTAGCTCCCGGTCAACAGGATCATGAAGCCCGTCGCGCTGCAGACGAAGAGCGTGTCGACGTAGACCGAAAAGGCCTGGACGAGCCCCTGCTGGGCGGGATGGGCGACCTCGGCCGCGGCCGCGGCCTGGGCTCCCGTGCCCTGCCCGGCCTCGTTGGAGAAGATGCCGCGCTTCACTCCCATGGCGATGGCCGATCCGACGATCCCGCCGAAGGTGGCGTTCAGGCTGAGGGCCGAGCTGACGACGAGGGCGAACATGCCCGGAAGGCGGTGGATGTCGAGGATGATGATGAGGAGGGCCATGACCACGTAGCCGACGGCCATGAACGGGACCATGAGCTCGGCGGCCACGCCGATGCGCTTGACCCCGCCGAAGATGATCAGGGCGAGGGCGGCCGTCACGATGATGCCCGAAATCGCCGGCGTTACCGGTTTGAAGACGTTCTGGAAGGCGACGGCGATGCTGTTGGCCTGGATGCCCGGCAGGAGAATGCCGCACGACAGGATGGTGATGAGGGCGAAAATGACGGCGTACCACTTCTGGCCCAGGCCTTTTTCGATGTAATAGGCCGGCCCGCCGCGGTAGACGCCGCCGATCTCTTCCTTCCAGACCTGGGCCAGGGCCGATTCGATGTAGGCTGAGCCGGCCCCGAGGAAGGCGATCATCCACATCCAAAAGAGAGCGCCCGGGCCGCCGATGCTGATGGCCGTGGCCACGCCGGCGATGTTGCCCGTCCCGACCCGGCCGCCGAGGGCCATGGCGAACCCCTGGAAGGAGGACACGCCCCGCTTCGAGGAGTGGCCCTTGAAGAGCTGGCGGACCATGTCCTTGATCAAGCGGACCTGGAGGAAGCGGGTCCGGATGGAGAAATAGATGCCCGCGCCGAGGCAGAGCACCACCAAGGGCGCGCTCCAGACGTATCCTACGATCTTATCGACGATGGCTTGCAGCTCCATACGAACCTCCTGAGGACGGATGCAAGTATGCGGGACGACCCTGGGGCGGACCGCGCCCGATTACCGGGAAGGGACATACTAAGGGGAACGGCGGGGCGCGTCAACCGTTTTGTTCGATAGAAGATCGAGGATAAAAAATGGGGATCGCTTCTTTCTTGTCATTGCGAAGCCGGCATAGCCGGATGCGGCAATCTCCCCTCCCCGCGCTCTACTTGACCGTCTTGTATTCGACGATCTCGATCGTCTTGGCGTTCAAAGCCGTGGCCGTTGACTGATGGATGCCGATGCGGATGTGCCCCGAATCGCAGTAGTCGATTTCGCGCCGGGTCGTGTCGAGCGGGATCCAGCCGGCCGCTCCCATGTAGACTTCGTTCCAGCCGTGCTGGCCGAACACCCCCCCGCCCGAGGTCGCATATAAGCATCCCCAGACGAGCCGGGCGGGAATCCCGACGGCCCGGCAGAAGGCGGCCGTCAGATTCCCGTAGCCGCCGCACTCGCCGCTCCGGGTGTCAAAGACGCCCTTGGCCGTGCCGCCGCCGGGGATCGCTCCCTTGATATTGGCGGACACCCACTGGGCGATGCGCCGGGCCGCTTCCCAGGAGTCCTTCGAACCCTTGGTGATCTCCCGGGCCTTTTCGACCAGGACGGGATCGGCCGACTGGATGAGCTCGGACGGCTCAAGGAACGGCTTCAAGGCCGGATCGCGGCTGAAGTCGGGCGGAAACGGCGACGCCTGCGCGCCGTCAAAGCGCCGGTGTTCGATCTCAAACTCGCCTTCGATGAGATTGTCCTTGACGGTCCCCTTGAACCGCTGTCCGGGAACGTTGAGCGACTCGGGCGTGACCCATAACCCGGTGGGCACGATGACCGCCCGGACTTTCATGTAGGAAATATCGTTGGGATTCGGGATCGTCTTGTTGGCTTTTACGGAGAGGGTCGGATCCAGGGTGGCCGTCTGCATCACCTGTGTGACCGAGGCGTCGGCCAGGTACACCAGCCGGTTCGGCATCTGCGTCTGGACTTGAATCCCCGTCGCCGGATCCAGCCAAGCCCTGTATTTCAATCCGTTCGTGCGGTTCAGGCAGTCGAGGACGATGGTTTCGTAACTCCGGCCCGCCTTGGTGATCGTCTCGACGCCGGCCTTCGTATAGACGACCTCCTGAGCCTTGGCGTCGCGGCCGTTGAAGATCTTGTAGCTTTTCGTTTCGAGCTTGCGCTGGACGAAATCCTCCACGAGATGCGGATAGTGGAAGGTGTTTTCGAGGAGGACGTCCGGCGGCAGGTCCACGGCCTCTTCCTTCTCCATACCCGTCCCGGAGACATAGACCCGACCGCCTTCGATGCGCATCTTGGCGAACACCTTCTGTCCTCCCTGCTCGATGAGGCTGTCGTGGTAGGTGTACCGGCCGGTCGCCGGGTCGAGATGATAGGTCAGTATGAGCCGGCCTTCGATTACCTGCCCCATGGCCCGAACCCGGGTCGCGACCATGTGTTCGAGGAGGATGAGCATTCGGCCGTTCTCGACGAGCGGCGAGGTCGTGAACTTCGCATAGCCGCAGAGCGTGCCGTTGATCTCGTAGGCATAGTAGTGATCCCCCGCCGGCGGCGTCTTGACGCTCTGGGCCGGAAGCGACGGCGCCAGCAAAAGAACAAAGAGACCCACACATATCATCGCCTTCATGAGAAACCTCCTTCCGGCGCGCGGCCGGAATAAGAACTTAAAATATCTCTAAGCTTCGCTCCGTGTCTTGATTCTGATCGCAATGCGCATCAGCCCGTAAAAGGCAGCCAGCGCCGCCGCGAACAGGAGAACGTGATAAAACCAGGGCGCCTCGGCCAGCCAGTCGGGAGTGATTCCCCAGATACCGCCGCCCCTGACCCTGCGTTTGACGTCGACGAACCACGTCGAAAGGATGCCGGTCACCACAAAAGCCATCACCGCCGCGGTCAGGACGCTTTGGCCGAATCGCCAGGAGACGATAAGCCAGCCGCCGGCAAGAACGAGCGCTGCGGCGCAGGCCAGGGTCGTCAAGGCCATGTAGCCGGCATATTGGGGGGTCGAACCCCATGCCGCCCGGATGAACAGCGACACGACCAGCCAGTAGACGATCGCGAATCCGAGGACCAAGCCGAATTTCGTCCGGACGATCCGGCGATCGGTCACGGGCAGCATCCGCAGGAAGGTGTACGACTCCTGCCTCTCGCTCCACAGGACCGAACTGCTCAGCCAGACCGGAATCCAGAGGGCCATCACGGCAAGCACGGATCGATTTCTCGGCTCGGCGAGCATATACAGCGGGGGGAGGACAAACGTGCAGAGATGGGAGATGTAGAAAAAGGAGCTTTTTCGGAGGATGGCGCTCATCTCAATCTCCTTGATGCATCGCGATCAGGACGTCGTCGAGCCGGGCGTTCTCGACTTTGACCTCGCCGCGGGCGATGCCGGGCTCGAGCGCGGCTCGGAGGGCGGCGAAATCCCGGACGAGGCCGGAACTCGAGAAGGGCAGCCTGCGGACGTCGGTCAATTGCGCGACGACGTCCGGCGGGAGGGCGCCTTCCTTATAGTGGATCCGCTTCCAGCGGGCCAGCAGCTCGTCTTTCTCCGCTTGATAGACGAGCTTCCCGTTGTCCAGGAAATTGACGTATTCGGCGATGTCCTCGAGGCCGTCGGTGATGTGGGAGGCGACAATAACGGTCTTCTCCTCCTTGGCGGCGAACACCCGCAGGCGCTCGAGGATCATACGGCGGAGGATGACGTCCAATCCGGCCGTCGGCTCGTCCAGGATGAGCAGGTCCGCGCCGTGCGAGAGGGCCAGGGCGAGCGAGAAGAGCGTCTTCTGGCCCCGGGACAAGCGCTTGAACGCCTTTTCCCGGCCGACCTTGAACTCGTCGAGCATCCGGTAAAAGGCTCCGCCGTCCCAGCGCTCGTAGAACGAGGCGGCGAAGCGGGCGTTGTACTCGACCGAGCGCTCCAGGTAGAAACTCGGCTCCTGCGGCACATAGCCGATCCGGTTCTTGATTTCCTTCTCGCGCTCCTCGTATCCGAGGCCGAAAACGCGGACCGTTCCTCCGCTCGCCGGGATCTGGCGGGCCAGGAGCTTCATCAGGGTCGTCTTCCCCGCCCCGGTAGGCCCGAATACGCCGAAGACGCTGCCGGCGGGAATCTCGAGGGAAATGTCGTGCAGGGTGAAACCGTGGTAGCGCTTCGACAAGCCTTTGGCTTCCAGGATGGCGGCCATGTCATTCCTCCTCGATCTCGCGGATCAGGCGCGCGACTTCGCCTGCGCCGATCCCGAATTTGGACCCGGTGGCGAGAATGCCTTTCAGCGCGGTCCTAAATTCGGCGAGCTTCTCCTCTTTCAAACGGTCCCTGTCGATATCGGCCACGAACGAGCCCAGGCCGGCCCGGGTGATGATGAAGCCATCGCTCTCCAAATCCAGGTAGGCCCGCTTGATGGTGATGGCGCTCGTCTTGAGCGCATCGGTCAACTCACGGATGGAAGGCAGCTTGTCCCCCGCCTTTAGGTCTCCGGAGGCGATGGCGTTCTTGATCTGGTCGGTGACCTGTTTGTACATCGGGTCGGGATTGCTTGGCGACAGGGCGATGAACAATTTCGTCTCCTACTTAGCATATCTAATATACACAGTATATTTATTATTGTCAAGCGAAATTTTAAAGAATCTTTGAGTATGGAAAAAGTCAATTATTAAAAGGAATTATCAATAGTGTATAGACAAAGCAGAGGCCAATTGAAAGAAGAATTATCTCGCGGGAAAAACGCGAAGCCGGCGAATTAAGCCGGCCGCCAGCGGATGCCGTGATCCTTGCAGATCTTCTTGGAAACCGCTCGGCCGGTCATCAATCCGGCCGGCAATCCGCCTCCGGGGCTGACCCATTGGCCCGCCATGTAAAAGTTCTTCAGGCCGGGGAGGCCGCACGGCAGGTTTTTCATGCCGGTCGCCGGCGTGATCAGCCAGCCTTCCATGCTCCCCCGCCAGTTGCCGGTGTAGCGGAGAACCGTGGCCGGCGTTGCGACGTCGACGACTTCGACCTTCCCTCTGGCCCGGGGGAAGCGCTTCTCGAAAACGCCGATGATGTCGTCGGCGATCCGCTTCTTTTCGGCGTTATAACGCGCTCGGTCCGAGATCCTCAGATCGCGCCAGTATTCGTAATCATATGTCCCCAGGAAGGCGACGATGGCCGTCTTGCCGGGAGGGGCGAAGGTCGGATCATAGTTGAAAATGCGGAACGAAACCGCGTTTTCCGAGGTCTTAGGATCGATGCGAATTTCCCGGTCCAGGGACAAGGCGACGAATCCGGGCTCGCCGGCGAGGTCGGCGCCGACGCCCAACGAAACCTGGACATAGGAGGGAAACGGCTTATAGGTGTCGTAGGCTTTCTTGATCTTATCGCCCACGAACCGGCCGCCGAGCATGCCGAAGATCGTGGCGTGGCCGTCCGCGGCCGAGACGACGACGTCGGCCGGGATCTTCTCCCCGCCGGAAAGAGTCACGCCCACGGACTTTCCGTTCTCGACGTCGACGCGCTCGACGCGGGCTTTGAACCGGATCCGGCCGCCGAGCTTGCGGTAACTTTCCTCGATCAAGCCGATCAGCCCCAGCGACCCTCCGATCGGGTATCCGGCGTTGTCGTCGGCCATCCAGCCCAGACTAAAGACGATCGCCAGGAACGAGAGCTCTCCGATCCCGGTGGAGAAGAAGCCGGAGAGGAGCGGATTCTTGAACCTCTGGGCGTAGTCGGCCGTGGTCAGCTTGCCGTATTTGGACAAAGCCGGCAAAAACGGGAGCATGCGGAGCAAGGCCGCGAAGTTCGCCAACGGGGAATCGCTTTCGGGAAGACGGAACTTGGAGAATTTCTTGACCAGCCGGACGAATGTCTTGATCTCGGCGGCATCTTGGGGAGCCTTGGTCAGGAGCTCTTTTTCCAGACGGTCTGGGTCGCGGTAGATCGTGAGCGTTGCGCCCCCGCGCTCGAGGACCTGGTAGACGGGATCTTCGAAGAATTTGATCCGGCCGATGTCGAAGATTTCCTTCCATCCGGCGTTGAGCGGTCCGCCCTCTTTGGAGCCGACCAGCCAATGGATGCAGTTCTCGAAAGTGTAGCCTTCCCTCTTCCAGCCTGTGGCCAAGCCGCCGGCAATGGCATTTTGCTCCAGGATCTCGGCCTCGAACCCGCATTTGCGCAGGTAAACTCCGGTGCAGAGGCCGGCGATCCCGCCCCCGATGATGACGACTTTCGGCTGGCCCATGGTGAACTCCTCAGAAGACAAAAGTCAGCCCGGCCGAAAGCGTCAGGAGGTTGGTGCGCGAGGTCCGCGAATCGAAGACCCCCTCCCCTCCGGCTTCGACCAGATAGTAGGCCTCCCCTCCCCGTGCATATCGGGCCCCGAGGTCGAGGTCGATGGAGAACACGCGCCTCCCCTCCTGGTTGATAAAGCGAAGGAGGGGGAACTGAATGCCGGCCCCCGCGCCGAAGGCGAAGACCGTATCCGAAGCATTGTTGACGTCGAAATCGCCATCGGCATCGTCCGAGTCTCCCTCTCCGATTTCCGTATTCGTGGTCAGGACGTGAAGCCCGGCGAATAGGTCGAGGTAAGGCCGGAGGAAGCCGCGCTCCGGCTGAAAGCGCAGGAACAAGTTCCAGGCGACGAGGCCGTTGGTCGTCCGCACGTCTACAAGGACATCGGGGTCGGTGAGACCCAGCCAGGCTTCCCAGGAGTCAGTGTCGTAGGCGCCGAAGCTGAGCGACGTCCCTATCAGAACGGGGCTCCCCGAAGGGCGGTAGGCAAAGGAAAGCGACCCTCCCCAGACCGTCTTGCCGAGGACGTCATGGAACGCGCCGGTGGGCAGGGCCGGGCTGAAGGACAGATTGAATTGAAACTCGGCCGGTGCCGCTCCCGCCGAAGCGGCGAAGAGAAGCGTTGTCAGACCGGCCGCGAGGATAATTCTTGTTTTGGGCATCGGATTCTTCCTCCTTATCGGAACGGGGAGTCGTGCTCTCTGGACCTAGTATATCATGGCCGGCCTTTTTTGCCCCTGCTCGCCTTTTTGCCTGCCTTGACATCGGTCTTCCGTCGAGAATATCATGCCGAATCATCGACCCTCGACGCGGAGGCCATTCTGATCCCGTCAACCGGACAAGCGGCATCTTTCGCGCCGCCCTCATCTTAGCAGGAGGAATGCCCATGACTTATCCGGAATATCACCGGCCCGGTCGCCGTGCGCAAAAGCAGAGGGCCGCCATCGCGGCCGCCGTCTCCGTTCTGGCTATCTTCAGCGGAGCGAACGCGCCGGCCCAGCCGGCTCCCGCCGCGAACCGCTTCACCCTCGAAAAGCTTTATACGCTCCCCCGGGTCATCGGAACCGCTCCGAAAGCTCCGGCCTGGTCGCCCGACAGCCGGCGCGTCGTTTTCCTGTGGAACGAAGAAGGCTTGAATTTTTGCGATGTTTACATGGCCTCAGTCGACGACGCGAAGCCCGTCCGCCTCACCTCGATGCCCCGCCGGACGCCGTCCGGCAAGCCTGCCGGCAGCATCGAAGCGACCGCCGAGGCGGCCGCGATCGAAAACGAGCCCGGAGTGACCGCAGTCCGATGGCATCCCGACGGCCGGCGCTTGATCATTTCCTTTCAACGCGATCTCTATCTATTGACGCCCGGCCAAAAGCCGGAAAAAGCGGCCGAATCGGCGGGGCTCGTGCCGGGATCCGTTTTTTCGCCGGACGGAAAGTCTCAAGCCTATTATAGGGAAGGCGCGCTCTGGGTGGCCGCCGTCGGCACCTCCTCGGTTTCGCCGCGTCAAGCCGTGAAGTTCGAGAAGCCTATGACCAGAATCCGGGTCAACGGTTGGTCGCCCGACGGCCGATGGATCGCCGTAACCGAAACCGACGCGAGCAAGATGCCCCGCCGAAAGATCCCCGACTACCTTCCCGCGGAAACCGCTGTCCAGGAAGTCCCCCGGGCGTTTCCCGGAGAAGAAACTTCTTCCCAGCGGGTCGGCATCGTCGGCCTCTCCGCCTCCGCCGTTCGCTGGCTCTCGCTCGAATCCTATCCGCTCGACATGATTACGTCGCTCGCCTGGTCGCCCGACAGTCGCTCGCTCCTCATCGACGCCGCCGACAAGTACGTCAAGGACCGCTTCATTTTCGTCGCCGACGCGGCAGCCGGCGCGGTCCGGGAATGGGTCCGCGAGCGGAATCCGTTAAACGTCACGGTCGGCTGGACCGCCCGTTGGGCGCCCGACGGCAAGGGGATCTATTTCACATCGGACCGGGAGGAGGATTACCACATTTACTTAATAGCTTCCGCGGGCGCCGAACCTAAGCGGATCACCCGGGGCGCCTGGGCCGTGAGCTCGTTCGAAATCCCGCCGGCGGCCAAGGAGGTCTTCTTTGTAGCGAACGAAGGCCGGCCCGAAGAAAGGCATCTCTTCCGGGTGGGATTGGGCGGCGGCGCGCCCGTCCGCGTCAGCCGCCGGCCGGGGACGCACGCTTCGGTTGTCTCGCCCGACGGAGCCTGGGCGGCCGATATTTTTTCGAGCGACGACACGCCCTTCGACTTATTCCTGACGAAAATCAAGCCGGCGGCGGGCACGGTCGACGACGAACGGCAGGTGACCCGTTCCCCCCGGCCGGATTTCTACCGATACACCTGGGCCAAGCCGAGCTACGTGACGTTTCCGAGCCGGACCGACGGAACGACCCTCTACGGCCGTCTGACACTGCCTCCGAACCTTGACAGCTCTAAGAAATACCCGGCTATCCTCGGCTCGGTCTATGCCGACACCGTCCGCAACCAATGGGGCGGCCGGACCGCCCATCCGACCTGGGGCCTCGACCAGTATCTGGTCCAGGAAGGGTACGTCCTGCTGAACGTCGACATCCGGGGCAGCCTGGGCCACGGCTCGAAGTACCGGCAAGGCATCCACCAGGGCTACGGCGTCGTCGACATCGAGGATCTCCACAGCGGCGCCGAATACCTCAAGACGCTCGGCTTCGTCGACCCCGAGCGGGTCGGGATCTGGGGGTCGAGCTACGGCGGCTTGATGACGGCGATGTCGCTGTTCAAAAAGCCGGGCGTCTATAAAGCGGGCGTGGCCGGCGCCCCGGCCACCAACGTCTTCCACGCCCAGCCGTCGCAGATGTGGATCATGATGGACCCCAAGGACAACCGGGACAAATACGAGGCCTCCTCGCCGTATTATCACGCGGCCGGCCTGCGGGATCCCCTGTTGATCATTCACGGCATGCGCGACCCGGTCGTGCTCTACAAGGATACGGTCGTCCTCGTCCAGCGCCTGGTCAGCCTGAGCAAGGACGTGGACCTCGTGACGCTGCCGGACTCGGCCCACAGCTGGGACACCCAGAATTCGAGGCAGACGATCTTCGCTTATAAAAAGCTGGTAGAGTTCTTCGAGCGCCATCTAGGGAAAGGACCGCGCTGAACGAGCATCCGGCGGCGCCGCCGGATCTTCGACCAAAGAAACCAACGGCTATTGGGTTTTCACCCGGGCCAGGATCCGTCCGATCTTGTTGGCCAGAGGGGAAGCGCCGTTGTCGTGGTTGGACATCGCCGCAACGATGTATCCCGAATCGACGTAGATGTCGAGCTGCGAATTGATGCCGTCGAATCCGCCGCTGTGCCCGACGGCCTTCCCGCCGGGGCTGTTGACGACCGTGAATCCGTAGCCGTAGTTCGCCCCCTTGAAATCCGTCCACATCATATCCCTCGTGCGCCTGGAGACGAGCTTGTCCGAAAGAAGGGCCAGGGCGAATTTGTGGAGGTCCGTGACCGTCGAGAAGCCGCCTCCGGCCGGACCGCCCTTGAGGACGTGCTTGTAGAGGTTGTTCTGCCATTTCCAAGGGCTCGACAAATCGGGGCTGTAGCCGATAGCCAGGTTCTCTACAGGGTAGTCCATCTCATAGCAGTCCGAATTCATCATCCCCGCGGGCCCGTAAATCGCCTTGCGGATGTGCTCGAAGAAGTCCTCTCCCGTCACCTTCTCGATGACGACCCCCAGTAGAAACATCCCGGTATTGCTGTACTGGAACTTCTCGCCGGGGGTGAAGGCAGGCTTGTCGTCCTTGATGAGCGGCTTGTAGTCGTCGAGCTTGCGGAACAATTCTCTCGAGCTTTTCATGTAGGCGTCGTTAAAGTAGCTCCCGAGTCCCGAGGTGTGGGTGATGAGATGCCGGACGGTAATCTTGTCCGTATAGGTCTTGGGCAGCCACGTCTCGTCGACGTACTTGCCGATCGGGTCGTCGAAGGACAGCTTTCCGGCCTCGACCAGCCGGGCGACGGCCGTGGCCGTGAACATCTTGTTCATGGAGCCCAGGTTGAACTTGGTGTCGATGTTGTTCGGGACGTGGAAGGCCTTGCTGGCTTCCCCGCCGACGGCGGTCAGGAGCACGTCGGCGCCCTTGGCGACGAGCAGGCTCCCGGAGAGCCAGCCTTTCTTGACGAGCCCGGCGGCCAGCGCCCTGATTTCTTCGACGGCCTGCTGTTCGGAGAGCGGCGGCTCGGCGGGCCCCGCGGGCGGCCGCGCGTTGTTGATGCCCAGGCCCTCGATGAGGAAATCCGGGGCTTTTCCGAAACGGAACGTGAGGGCCCACCAGTTCCCCAGGTTCCGGTCCTTGACGATGACCACCGTGGCTCCGGGCCGCGGCGGCGTGAAGCTGCGGACGGAATGGAAATCGATGCCGCCGGTGTCCCACAGGAAGCCGAGGGCGGTCGAGATATGGTCCTTGAGCGGGATCTTCTCCCCGAACTCCCCGGCGCATTCCTCGCCGATGTAGCGCTTGACGCGGTCCGCGCTTCCGGCGTTGATGACATCGATGAAGGACTTGACGCGGGCGCCCATCACGCCTTCCGGCAGGACGGCCGCATCCTGGAACGCCGGAGCCGCCGGCTGTTGGGCGATTCCTCGCGGGGCTGGAAAGGCGAACAGGATCAAGCCCAGGACGCATGACCATCGGATAATCGTTCGGGGCATAGAAAACCTCCTCGGATCGGGATTCTAAAGCAGACGGACGCTCTTAGGGACCATCCCTATATACTACTCCGAAAACCGCATTCCGGTTCACATCATCCGAAAAAATGATCATCGAAGCGCGCCCGGGGGAACGCATATGAAAGGGCGGAACGACGAGCCGCATTGAAATCACCGGCGGCGGAATGGTAGGATGGCCCCGGCCAAAAATTGACCGCTTCCCCGCGGAAAGGAGAAAGGCCGGCGTGATCGTTTTTCTGCTGATCGTCCTGGCTGTGTATGCGCTGGCGAATTATTATGTCGCCCGCCGCGGCGCCAAGGCCTTGGCGGCTTATACGACGGCCCGCAGGATTTTTTTGGCCGTGTTCATCGCCCTTGCCCTGACATTTCCGCTCGGCCGCGTCCTCATGGCCTTGACCGGAAAACGGATCCTCCCCGTGCTCCTCGAAGTCGGAGTATTCCATCTCCTCGTGATGCTGTATGGAGTGCTTGCCGCCGGCCTCATCGACCTGGTCCGCCTTGTGAACGCCTTCTTCCCGTTTTTCCCCAAGGCCTGGACGGCCCGGCCGGGGCGAACCGGGCTGGTTCTCTTTATCGCCGCGGCCGGGACGATCGCCCTGGCGCTCACCGTCGGCGCGACGAACGCCGGCCGGCTCAAGACAACAGAGATCGAGATCCGCTTCCCTAAGCGGGCCGGGACCATGGATACGCTGAACGTCGTCCTGGCTTCGGATTTCCATCTGAGCTCGATCTCCGGCAAGAAGAGGCTGGCCAGGACGGTTTCGCTGATCGATTCCCTGGATCCGGACATCGTCCTTCTCGCCGGCGACATCGTCGACGAAAGCGTCAGCGAGCAGGAGGAAGCCGAGTTCAGCCGGATCATGGCCGGGATCCGCGCCCCGCTCGGCGTCTATGCCGTGGCGGGCAATCACGAAAGCTACGCCGGCCTCGAGACAGCGCTCGACTGTCTCCGCGGCTGCGGCATCATCGTTCTTGAGGACGAAGCCGTCGCCATCGCCGAAAGCTTCATCCTCGCCGGCCGGCGCGACCGGCAGTCGCTGGGCTATCAGGAAAGGCGTAAATCCATCCCAGCGATTCTCGCTCCATTGGGCCCAACGCGCCGCCTTCCCGTCATACTCCTCGACCACCAGCCGGGCCGCCTCGAGGAGGCGAAAGAGGCCGGCGTGGACCTGCAGCTCTCGGGCCACACCCACGACGGCCAGGTCTTTCCGATCAACCTCATAAACACGCTCATCTGGGAGCTCAACTACGGCTATCTCCGAAAAGACGGCACTCAATACTACGTGACGAGCGGCGTCGGGACATGGGGGCCCCCCGTGCGGATCGGAAGCACGGCCGAGGTCGTCCGCATCCGGATTGTTTTCGACGAGAGCGCGCTTGTCTCCCGTCTCGTTTCGTAATATAAGTTTCCTTTACGCACAGGGAAGACGCATGAGCGAGATAAAAAAGCGACCGTCGCGCGGCCTCCCTCGCGTCGAGATCGGGATCCTGGGAGGGACGGGCCTCTACGAGATCGAAGGGCTGGAGAGCGTCCGGGAATACCGGTTGAAAACACCGCACGGCGATCCGTCGGACGCCTACGTCGTGGGCCGGCTCGCCGGCCGGACCGTCGCCTTCCTCAGCCGCCACGGCCGCGGCCATCGCTGGCTCCCGACCGAAGTCAACCACCGGGCCAACGTCTACGGCTTCAAGATGCTCGGCGTCGAGCGCGTCATAGCCGCCAGCTCGGTCGGGTCGCTGCGGGAGGAGATCCGGCCGCGGGATTTCGTCTTCATCGACCAGTTCCTCGACAAGACCGCCCGCGGCGCCACGTTCTTCGGCCGAGGGATCGTCGCCCACATATCCTTCGCCCAGCCCATCTGTCCGGAATTATCCAGGATTCTGCACGGGACGGCCGTCGCGCTGGGCGTCCGCTCCCACTTCGGCGGGACGCACGTCTGCATGGACGGGCCGGCCTTCTCGACCAAGGCCGAGTCCCGCCTCCATCGCCTCTGGGGCGGGGACGTGGTCGGCATGACCAGCGCCCCGGAGGCAAAGCTCTTCCGCGAAGCCGAGGTCTGCTACGCCACGATGTGCCTGGCCACGGATTACGACACGTGGCACGCCGAAGAGGAGACGGTTTCCGTCGGCCTCGTCATGGCGAACGCCCGACTCAACATCGACAGCGCCAAAGCCGTGCTCCGCGGCGCGGTCGCCGGGATGCCGCCGCACGATCCGGCGGCCTGCGGCTGCCGGACGGCTCTGGCCGGCGCGATCGTGACCGACCCGAAGCTCATCCCCACCGCCAGAAAGCGGGAGCTCAAGCTGATCATCGAAAAATACGTCACATAAGACAAGGACGCGCGTGAGTCTCATCCTCGCCGAACCGCCGACCGAAAACTTCATCCAGGGAGTCGCCGCATGACAGAGCACTTTGAGATCGTGATCCTCGTCGGGCGCCCCGCCTCGGGCAAGTCGGAAGTCATCGATTATCTGAAAAAGACGCCTGTGCCGGAGCGGTTGAGGCGCTTTCACATCCGGGAGTTCGAGGAGATCGACGATTTCCCCATGCTCTGGACCTGGTTCGAGGAGGACGCCATCCTGGAGAAGGTCATGCACGAGCCGCGGGTCCACTCCGACTCCGACGGCTACTTCCTCCACCAGTACCAATGGGATCTCCTCATCGAGCGCATCTCCTTCGAATACAAGAAAAAATTGCGCGACCCGGATTACGGCGCGACGAGGACCACCCTGATCGAATTCAGCCGGGGCACCGAGCACGGCGGCTACGCCTCGGCCTTCCGCCACTTATCGAACGAAATCCTCGAAAAAGCGGCCATCCTATATATCGACGTCCCCTACGAGGAATCCCTGCGCAAGAACCGGCGCCGCTTCAATCCGAATCGTCCGGATTCGATCCTGGAGCACGGCCTGCCCGACGCCAAGTTGGAGCGCCTGTACCGGGAGGTCGACTGGGAGGCCTTCAAGGGGACCGATCCGAAATTCATCCATGTTTCGGGACAGCGGATTCCCTATGCCGTGTTCGACAACATGCCCGAAAAGACCGACCGGCCCGAAGTCCTGGGGCCGCACTTGGAATCCGTCCTGAGCCGGCTGTGGTCCATCCGCCAGGAGGTCCGCCGATGAGCCTCGTCTCGCGCAATCCCCTCAGGCATTCGAAGGAGTTCCGGCGCCGGCGGTTCCTGAACTGGTTCCCCCTGGGATTGACCTACGCGACCATGTACATGGGCCGCTACAACTTCAACGTCGTCAAGAACGACATCGGCGCCCTCTACCACCTGGACAAGGCCCAGATGGGACTCATCGCCACCTTCGGCTTCTGGACCTACGGCCTGAGCGTGATGATCAACGGCCCGCTGGCCGACCGCATCGGCGGCCGCAAGGCCATCCTGGTCGGAGCGCTGGGGGCCGGCACCCTCAACCTGGCCGTCGGCCTGATGTTCTTCAACGACTGGACGGCCCACGTCCTGTGGAACATGAGCTGGCTGTGGAGCCTGAACATGTACTTCCAGAGCTTCGGCGCGCTGTCCGTGGTCAAGGTCAACAGCACCTGGTTCCACGTCCGCGAGCGCGGCATCTTCGGCGGCATCTTCGGCATCATGATCTCGTCGGGCTACTTCCTGGCGACGACGATCGGCTCGGTCCTGCTGGCCACCTTCGCCAACTGGAACGTCATCTGGTTCGTGCCGGCCGGGGCCATGTTCACGATGTTCCTCGTCGACCTTCTGTTGGTGCGCAACCGGCCCAGCCATGCCGGGCACGCCGATTTCGACACCGGCGACGGCTCGAACGCCCACTTGGCCGAGGATAAACCCCTCGTCTTAAAGGACCTGCTGGTCAAGGTGTTCCGCAATCCCGTGGTGATCTTCCTGATCTGCGCGGAGTTCTGCACCGGATTCGTCCGCCAGAGCGTGATGCTCTACTTCACCGAATACCTGGCCGAGGTCTATCACCTGCCGAAGACGAACGTGCTCTTCTGGTGGACGGGCGTGGCCTTCATGCTGGGCGGGATCCTCGGGGGCCTGCTCTGCGGCTGGATGAGCGACACGCTGTTCCAGTCGCGGCGGCCGCCCGTCGCCTTCGTATTTTATCTCGTGCAGGTGGTCATGCTGTCGTTGTTGGGCTTCAGCTTCGGCCGCGGCAGCTGGCTCGGCCAGCTCTGGGCGGTCGTCCTCCTGGGCCTGACGGCCATGTTCATCTTCGGGGCCCACGGCATGCTCTCGGGCACCGCCTCCATGGACTTCGGCGGCCGCAAGGCGGCGGCCACGGTGGCCGGGGCGCTCGACGGCGTCCAATATGTCGGCAGCGGCCTGACCGGGTTCGGATTGGGCTGGGTGCTGAAGACATACGGCTGGGACGGAGTCGCCGCCGCCGGCCACGCGCCCGCCCATGCCTGGGTCTGGGTGGCCTGCATCATCCCCTTCAGCCTGATCGGGGCCTTCATCATGACCCGCATCTGGAAAGCCAAGCCGGGCCACGCGGCGCATTGAGGCGTCTCGGATTTTCACTAGATCGTGAACAAATCGATCTTCCCCGACGATCAGGCGGCGAGCCCAAGATCAGGGACGTTTCTTCAGCAACCGGTCATAAATGGCGCTGACCTTTCCGAAGGCGGACGCGACGTAAGCCGTCAGCCGCCGCCGGGCTTCGCTCTTGTCTTTGACATAGAGAGCCGCGATTTCCGATTCGATCCTGCTTCTGCCGGCCAAAAATTCCCGTTCGGCGGGCATTAATTCCTTTTCGATCACGCCGCGCATCACGGCATAGTCCGATTCGGCCGCGCTTTGAAGCGCCAGGATCTTCGTATGGAGCAGACGGTCTTTCTCCGCCTTCAGCTCGGCATCGTCGAAATGCCGCTTGGCGAAAGACTCATAATCATGAACATCGGGCCCCAGGCCGGCTGCCGGCGGGAGGCTCTCAATCCCGTAATAAAGAGGCAGATAGATCGTCGTGTCGGGCTTCCCAATAGCCAGCCAAAGCGAGACGGAGATGGGTTCGGGGAGGCCGGCGTTGAGCGAGGCGACGAAGGAGTTGATCGTCGAGGCGGTGCAGATGCAGCGGAACTTCGTCCTGTTCGGCGTGCCCAGCTTGTAGTCGTCGGTGGCGTCGTATTCCGTTCCTTCATAGTGGTCGCGGAGGAGGGCTATGAGCGATTCCACGGTCACCTTTTTCCCCGGTTTGAAGGAAAAAGGATACGTATCGGCAATCTCCCATTTCCCGGCGCCGAGGAGGTTCAGTCCCCGCCAGTGGCGAAGCGTATTCCGGTCGGAAACAAGGTCCGGACCGGAGCTCCGGGCGAACGCTTTTTTGAAGTCGAATCGGCCATCCTTGGCCTCATCGTACCATCCGCTCGCCTCGGCATAGCCGACGAGGTCGCGGCTGCTCAGGAAATGGTCTCGATCGTCGGGATCAATCTCGCGAATCGTATAGTGATTGGGGATGACCGCCACTTCGTCGTCAGGGATCCTGCGGGCCGCCCAGTGCCGGCCCCGGATGACCTGGAACATCCAGGCCTCATTCTTGTCGGCGAAGGTATAGGTCCGTCCCGAACCCCTGTAGCCGAATTTTTCGACAAGCGCCGAGGCGAGCAAGACGGCATCACGCGCCGACGCGGCCTTCTCCGCGACGAGCCTACGGAGCATGTAACCGATCCCTCCGTCCGTGAGGTCGGCCTTGGTCTCCTTGGAAGCGCAACTGTCTGATGTGACCAGGACGCCGTATTGATTGACGAAGCTGTCGGCGAATTCCTGGGTCGTGGCTTCGATCCAGAGGAATCCGTTCGTCTTTCCGTCCGTTTCATAGACGGCGCCCCGGCCGAGAGCGACCTTCTGAGGTGATCCATAGTCGCGGGCTTTGACCTTGCAGAGGTTGACGATGATGTTCCCCCCATCGTCCTCATTGTGGCCGACAAGGACGGAACCGTCGGCGCTGGCGCCCTTGCCGACGGCGATCGTGTAGCAGTCGAGCGGCGCTTCCCTTCCGCCCGCCGGGACGATGCAAAGAAGCGCGAGCGACAGACACACGCCGGCAAATATCTTTCTGATCATCGATTTCCCTCCTGACAGCTTGCGGTTTCGATCCTCCCCGACTCCCCGGTCCCGATGCCGAGAGCGATCTCGGCATCCTTCTTCAACCCGGATTCGCCATAAAGAAGGAGGGCTTGCCCGCCATGGCTATTTTAATCATTTTCCCTTGCGGCTGTTGTAGATCGTTCCCTTTTTCTTTTTATACAACTCCAGGACGGCGGCGGCTTCGTCACGCAGGACTCCGCCCCGGACGCTGATGCCGCGCCTCCGCAACTCCCGCGGCCAGGCCGCCGGGAGAGGCCCCTCGTCGAAGCCCAGGATGGAAGTGACGTCCTCGGCCGAGGCGCCGTAGACGAGCGAGGTGACGCCCGACCATAGGACGGCGCCTAGGCACATGAGGCAGGGCTGGGAGCTGACCACGAGCTCCATCGGGCGGGCCGCGTCCCGGCCCAGGTCCCAGCTTCGGGCGCGCTTCTGGGCGAAGGCGATGGCCATGACCTCGGCGTGGGCCGACGATAATTCCATTGGCTCGACGCGGTTGACGCCGGCAGCCAGCAATCGGCCGCTCTTGGCCTCGAAGACGCCGGCGGCGAAAGGCCCGCCGCTCCGGCGCTCCACGTTCCGCCGCGAGAGATCGATAACAAAGCGCATGCGCGCCTCGGCGCCGCGAATGACGATAGCCCGGCCGGACGTCAGCTTCTCGAGCCAGGCTGGCGCGGTCAGCAGGACGCCGGGAGCGGAATCGTTCTTCTTGTTCATGGCCTTTCATTATAGCACGGCGAGGCATGGCAGACACTTACCTAAAGCTGGGTAAGTGTCTGGCATTCCGAGAGCAGACACTTACTTTAAGGCGGGTAAGTGTCTGCCATTGGGTAAGTGTCTGGCATTGCGTCGGCCGTTTCCTTGACACGGCACTGAAAGTCCCCTAGAATCAACTCCCGATTTTCGAAGATAGGTCACCCCATATGCACATCAAAATGAACGGACAGACGATCGAGATTTTCACCGGAGCCAAGGTCAAGGATGTTCTGCGCAAATACTCCCGCGCCGAGTGGATGCTTGTCCGTGCGAAGAAAAAAAAGGTCTGCGACCGGCACGGCAACGAAGTCGGCCTGGACGGAGAGCTCATGGGCGGCGAAGAGCTGGTCACCAGCGTCCGCGGCCCCGAGGAGTCCCGCTCATGAAACGCGCCCGTTCATTCCGCACGGCCATGCGCCTGCTTGCCGTCGCGCTCTTGACCGCCTTGAGCCTGTCGTCTGCGACGTCTGCGACGACCAGGCCGTCAACGACGACTACGTCATCGTTGATGGCCGAGTCGACCAGGGAGGCTTTGCCGACCGAGTCGTCCGCGACAACCGGGTTGCCCGCGCCGGCCGTCCCGCCCGAATCCCGCATCGTCATCTTCCACATCAACGACGTCCACGGCAAGATCGACAATTTCGCCAAGGTGGCGGCCATCCTCGACGCCGAAAGGAAAACCGGCGCCCAGGTCTTTTTCTTCTCGGCCGGCGACAATTTCACCGGGGATCCCGTCGTCGACCAGTATGACCCTCCCGGCGAGCCGATGCTGGAGATGCTCGCCCGCCTTAACCTTGACGTGACTGCTCTCGGCAACCACGAGTTCGATTACGGTCTGGAGGCCGTACGCAGGCTGGCCGCCCGCTTCCCCATCATCTCGGCCAATATCCAGGCGCCACCGGGCACGCTGCCCGGATTAAAGCCCTGGATTGCCCTGAAAGCTAAGGACGGGACGAAGCTCGTCGTGTTCAGCTTGATCCAGATCGAACCCGGTAACGGCTTGCCCTCGACCCACCCCGACAAACTCGGGGACCTCCGCTTCAGCGAGCCGCTGTCGAAAGCCCTGGAATTGAAAAAGCTGCGCGCCGAAGGCCAGGTCCTGATCGGCCTGACGCACATCGGCCATGAGCAGGATCTCATCCTGGCCGGCGCCATGCCCGAGATCGACGTCATCATCGGCGGCCACTCCCATACGCGCGTCGACCCGGCGAAAATCGTCAACGGCGTCCTCGTTACCCAGGCCGGAAGCGATAATCTTTTCCTCGGCCGGATCGACCTCTTCCTCAAGAACGGCCGGGTGGTCGAAAAGACGGGCCGGCTGGTCGACCTCAGCCAGGTCAAGGACGAGGACCCGGCGGTCAAGGCCATGCTCGCCAAGTACCATACGAATCCGGCCCTGGCCCGCGTCCTCATCGAGGCTCCCTTCGAGCTCACCGGCAAGAACGCTCTGGGGTGTCTCTTCACCGACGCCATGCGCGCGGCACACAACCTGGACATCGCTTTCCAAAACAACGGCGGCATCCGCATCAACCGCCTGCCGAAGTCCATCACCCTCAAGGATGTGTACACGTTGGACCCGTTCGGGAACGAAACCGTCGAGATCGCCATGACCGCGGCCGAGATCCGCGGCCTGGTCAAGGCCTCGTTCGAGAAACGCAAGGAGATCGACCTCCAGGTATCGGGGATGACCTATCTGGTCCGCGCGGACGCCGCCAAACAGGTCAAAAGCGTCCAGCTGAACAATCTGGACGGCTCCCCTCTGGCCGAGGACAAGACCTTCAAGGTGGGTTTGTCGAGCTACGTGGCCACGACCTACGATTTCGCCCATAAAGACCCCGGCCGTTCGACGCGCACGCTCACCGTCGACGACCTGATCCAATACTTAAAAAGCGCGGTCGACCTCGGCATATACCGGGACGCACGGCGGGCGTTTTCCGAAATCGAATCCGAGCCGTACCGCAACTGACCGGCGAAGGAGACCGACCATGGCCCAGCTCTACTTCCGCTATTCGACCATGAACGCCGGCAAGTCCACCGAGATCCTCAAGATCGCCCACAACTACGAGGAGCAGAACAAGCACGTCCTGCTCTTCACGCCCTCCATCGACGACCGCTACGGCCGGGGCCAGATCACGTCCCGGATGGGCTTCCAGCGCGAAGCCCTGGTCATCGACGACGGCACCGACATGCTCCGCCTGGCCGAAGAAGCCAAGCCCGATTGCATCCTGGTCGATGAGGGCCAGTTCCTGAGCCGCAAGCAGGTGGTCATGCTGACGCGGATCGTCGACCGGCTCAACATCCCGGTGATCGTCTACGGCCTGAAGAACGATTACCGCAACCACCTCTTCAGCGGCAGCGAAGCGCTCCTCCTCCTGGCCGACAAGATCGAGGAAGTCAAGGCCGTCTGCTGGTACTGCGCCAAGAAAGCGACCATGCTGCTCAAGTTCAAGGACGGCCGGCCGGTGGGCGACGGCCCGCAGATCGAGATCGGCGGCAACGACAAATACCTCTCCGTATGCCGCAGGTGCTACGGGCAGAAGCTGGAGATCAAATAGGCCGGCCCTGCCTCCTCGTCCCGGCAATTGCCGGCTTTGACTATCTTCCCCCCCTGTGTTAATTGTGTGAGGCATGGCGCCAAATAAGATCGACCGCGCTCTGGTTGTCGTCCTGGATTCCGTGGGCATCGGCAGCCTGCCCGATGCCGCCGACTACGGCGATGACGGGGCCAACACCCTGGTTCACATCGCCGAGCGCCGCGGCGGATTGAACCTGCCCCATCTGGCGAAGCTGGGGCTGGGGAATATCGTTTCCATCCTGGGCGTCGGCGCCGCTCCCGCTCCCCTCGCCTCGTGGGGCCGCATGGCGGAGCTCTCGCCCAGCAAGGACACGCTGGCCGGACACTGGGAGATGATGGGCGTCGTTCTGGACCGGCCGTTTTCTCTTTTTCCCCGCGGATTTCCCCCCGAGCTCGTCGCCGCATTCAAGAAACGGGCCGGCGTCGCCGGGGTCCTCGGCAACAAGGCCGCCTCGGGCACGGAGATCATCGCCGAGCTCGGGGCCGAACATGTGCGCAGCCGGCTACCGATCCTCTACACCTCGGCCGACAGCGTCTTCCAGATCGCCGCCCACGAGGAGGTCATCCCCCTCGCCGAGCTCTACGAGATGTGCCTGCGGGCCCGGGCGCTCTGCGACGAGTGGCGGATCGGCCGGGTCATCGCCCGGCCCTTCATCGGAAGCGCCGGGCACTACACCCGTACGGCCAACCGCCGCGATTTCTCCATGCCGCCCCCCGGCAAAACCGTCTTAGACATCCTTTTGGAGAATAAGCTGGCCGTGTCGGCCATCGGCAAGATCGAGGATATTTTCGCCGGACGGGGCATCGGCCGGGCGCGGCACAGCCGCGACAATTCCGAAGGCATGAGGCTTATCGGCGAGGAGATGGCGGCGACAAAGCAGGGGCTGATCTTCGCCAACCTGGTCGATTTCGACACGCTCTACGGCCACCGCAACGACCTCTCCGGCTACGCGGCGGCCCTGGAGTCGTTCGACCGCGAGCTGGGCGGCCTGCTGCCCGAGCTCGGCGCCGGCGATATGCTGATCATCACCGCCGACCACGGCTGCGACCCCGCCTATCCCGGCACGGACCACACGCGGGAATACGTCCCGCTCCTGGTGTACGGCCCCGCCCTGCCGGCGCGGGCCTTAGGCATGCGGCGCACCTTCGCCGACGTCGGCGCGTCCATTCTGGATGCGTTCGGCGTGAAACACGAATGTCCCGGACGAAGCTTTATGCCGGAAATCGATCCGGCCCGGGCGTGAGGAGGCCCCATGGACCTTTATGAGCGCATCATGGATGCGGTCGATTTCATTAAAAAAAGAGATCGGCGAGTCCCGCAGGTCGGCGTTGTCCTCGGTTCCGGATTAGGAGCTTTCGCGGATTCCATCGAGGGCGCGACGGCCCTCGCCTATCCCGCAATCCCCCATTTCAAGGCCGCGGGCGTAACCGGCCATGCCGGCCGGCTGGTCCTGGGCCGGGTCGGCCCGGCGGCCGTCGCCGTCCTTCAAGGCCGCATCCACTACTACGAAGGGCACGAGATCGGCGAGGTGGTTTTCCCCGTACGCGTCCTGGCCAAGCTGGGCGTCCGGAGCCTGCTTCTGACCAACGCGTCCGGGGGCATCAACCGCGAATTCCGGCCGGGAGACTTCATGATCATCCGCGACCACATCAACCTGACGGGGCTCAACCCCCTGCGCGGGCCCAACGACGAGCGCCTCGGGCCGCGCTTCCCCGACATGAGCGCCGTTTATGACCCGGCTTTCCAGGATATCGTCGCCGGCGCCATATCGGAGATCGGACTGCCCGCGCGGCGCGGTGTCTACGCCGGCTTGGGCGGGCCTTCCTACGAGACCCCGGCCGAGATCCGCATGCTGGGCGTCCTGGGGGCCGACGCCGTGGGCATGTCGACCGTGACCGAGGCCATCGCAGCCAGGCACATGAGCCTCCGCGTCGCCGGCCTGTCCTGCATCTCCAACCTGGCCGCCGGCATCTCGGACCAGCCTCTCACCCACCGGGAGGTGACCGAGACGGCCGAACGGGTGAAGAACGACTTCATCCGCCTCCTGAACCTTGTGATCCCGAGACTGGTCTGAAGTAACACACTCGCCCGTGATTGTAAGCACGGGCGAGTGCGGCGGGAATGGATCCCCCGGCGAGCATTCGTCTCTGTCCTCCGCGATAGCTGGAGAGAGGCCCGGAGCTCCTGCCGCCAAAAAAAAGCCCCCCTGGCCCGAAGGCCAGAGGGGCTGTAAAAAATCCCCTTCAGTCTGCGGTAGCCGGCTCTTTCTTCAATCGAAGCTGTAGCGGAATCCCGCCTGGATCTGCCACCGGCTGCCGAGCTGGCTGAGAACGAACCGGTTCGGCCTGCCCGTCCATTGGATCCGCATCTTGCCCGTCGCGGGATCCACGCCGTAGTTCGAGCCCTGGAGAGTCCACGGGGTGTCGTTCTGGTTGCTCACGTAATACGACTTGCCCCAGTTCTTATTGAACAGGTTGAGGAGGTTGATGATGTCGAGAGTGAACTGGACCCTGTGGCCGTTGAGCGCCGGGACCGGAATATCCTGTGCGATGCGCATGTCCAGGGTGTGGTACCAGGGTTCGCGGCTGGCGTTGCGCGGAATGATCTTGCCCCGGTTGTCCTTCAGTCCGGGGTCGCCTTCGATGAACTGGTTGAACGACGCCCAGAGTCCGTTCTGGTCGGCCATCGCCACGCCGCTCGAGTTGACGAAGACGACTTCGTTCTGGTTGGCGGGGACATAGACCAGGTCGTTGCCCGAGGCGGCGTCGCCGTTGGCGTCGAAGTAGTTGTAGGTGGTCGAATACGGCCGGCCCGACCGGCCGCCGTAGAACATGCTCAGGGTCGTCGGAGCCATCCGGATCAGCCGGAGCTGCCAGGAGAAGGCGGCGCCGAGCCGATGGCGGACGTCGAAGTTCGACCAGACGAGCTCGGGGTCATTGGGATTGTAGCGGATGTTGTTGTAGGCGAAGTTGGAGGACGCCTGGGAGGACGTGCCCGAGTTGACGTCCTTGGCCTGGCCGTAGCTGTAGAAGACGTTGACCCACGACCGGTTTCTGAAGTCCTTCTGGAGCTGGACCGAGAGGCTGTACTGATAGCCCTTGTTGGTATTGGTCAGGTAGATGGTGTCCGTGACCAGTTTCGAGATATCCCGGGCGTAGAGCCAGCGGCCGCCCATCGTTTTCATTCCGAGGTCGCGGATGTTCAGGTTCTGGTAGAGGATTTCCGAGACGTTCTTGGAGTAGATGAACTCCACCGTGCCCATGATCCCGAAGGGCAGCTCGCGGTCGAAGGCCAGGTTGGCCCGGAAGAGCTGGGGATATTTGAAATCCGTGTCGATCAGGTCGACTTCGCTGGTGCCGCCCGTGCCGGCCGTCGGCTGGTTCAGGGCATCCGGGACGAAGGTGAAGCTCGGATTCCGGATGTCGAGCCGGGTGAACTCCATGCCGGAGTTGGAGAACTGGTTGGAGATCCAGACGTAGGGCGTCCGGCCGGAGAACAGGCCCACGCCGCCGCGGAGCTGCGTGGTCTTGTCGTCAAGGACGTCCCAGTTGAAGCCGAGGCGGGGGGAGAACATGAGGTTGCCCGAAGCCGCCTGGTCGGTCTTGATGCCGGGGACGATCGTGTTGTAAACGTTCGGGACCAGAGGGTTGGCCGTGGGCGTGTTGTTGATGATCGGCACGTCCAGGCGCGCCCCGAGGGTTAGGAACAGATTGGGCCGGATGGCCCACTTGTCGCCGATGTAGGCGCCGAGTTGGGCGACGCTGAAGCGGGCCCACCATTTCTCGGAGGGATTGGCCGTGTAGAAGTCATGGTAATAGCGCGATGAGATCCCCTTCTCGAAGTTGTCCAGGCTGGAGAATTCCCAGTAGCCGAAGAGGTTGCGGATGTAGAGGTTGGCGAACTTGAAGAACTCGTTGTGCGTGCCGACGGTCAGCATGTGGTTGCCCAGGGTCCAGGTCAGGTTGTCGGTGATCTCGAGGATGTCCTGGTTCAGCCCGTTGGCACCCGAATACTGCTCGCTGCCCGCCGTCAGGCGGTAGGCGCCGGAGATGCCCACGTTGACCTGGGGGAAGATCGTATCGGGAATCTGGCGCGCATCGCGGATGGTCGAATAGTTGACGATCAGCTCGTTGAAGAGGTTCTGCTTGAGGGTGCTCTGGAGCTGGAAAACCGTGGAGTTTGTCTTGCTCGTCAGGGTATAGAAGACGTCGCCGAAGGGGAAGACCGTGCTGGAGGCTTTGGACGGATTATTGACCGTCGAGCCGCTGACATAGTTGTGGCGGAGGGTCAGCCGGTGTTTCGTGCTGAGATTGACGTCGACGCGGAAGAAGATCTTGTCGTTGTTGTTTTCGACCTTCCTGTAGCCCGAGCCGAATCCGCCGGGGTCGTAGCCGTACTTGTTCTTGAGGATGTCGATGAAGCGCTGGGCGTCGGCGATCGAGACGCTGGCCCCGCCGAAGTCGTTGGAAGCGCCGCTGTCGTCGATCACAAAGTTCGTCGGGGTGCTCCGCCGTCCCAGCTCTCCGCTGAGGAAGAAGTAGACTTTGTCCTTGACGATGGGGCCGCCCACGCGAAGCCCGAACTGGCTCTCATTGAAGGTGCCGTATTTGGTCTGGTCGGGACCTTTGCCGATGAAGTTTTGGTTGCGGCCGAAGTAATAGGCCGAGCCGGTGAACTTGTTGGTTCCGGAGCGGGTGATGGCGTTCAGGCCGGCGCCCGTGAAGCCGCCGTAGCGGACGTCGTAGGGCGCGAGGACGAGCTCGAACTCCTGCACGGCGTCGAGCGAGATCGGTGCCGACAGGCCGGGCGCGCCGCTGCTGCTCAGACCGAACAGGTCGTTGTTCACGGCGCCGTCGATCTGGATGCTGTTGTACCGGCTGCTCCGGCCGGCCGCCGAGAAAGCGCCGCCTCCGCGCGCGTCGACTTGCGGGGCGAGACGGGCGTAGTCGTCGAACGTGCGGCCGATCGACGGCATGCTCTCGATGACCGTCGTGCCCACGTTCATCTGGGCGCCCGTGCGGGACTGGCTGACGATCGGGTCGGGGGCGGTGACGGTCACGCCCACTTCGATCTTGGCCTGGCTCAGGGTGAATTTGAGGTCGCGGTTTTCACCCAGTTTCAGGTTGATGTCCGACCGCGTCTGGGGTTCGAATCCGGGCATGGCCACGGTTACGGTGTAAGGTCCGCCGACCTTGACCAAGGGGAGGTCGAACCGCCCGTCCAGGCGGGTCGTGTTTTCGAAGACGGATCCGGTCGGGAGGTGCTTGGCTGTCACCGTCGCGCCCGGAAGGCCCTTGCCCTCGGTATCGACGACCGTGCCGCTGAACGAGGCGGTGGTCACGCTCTGTGCGAGGATCAGGCCGGGAAGGATGAGACACGTGAGGATAATGGCGAGAAACGATCTTTTCATACCGGTTACGCCCTCCAATTAAGAATTCGGACAGGAGGATATTATTATACGGAAATCAGAAAATCAACTATTATGAAATAAAAAATTTCATCCGAAAAAAAGGTCCGAGTCAGCTCAAAAACTCGGACAATAAGCATCGTTTCTTTGCCTCGCGGGAGAGGTTATGCTATCCTGTCGCCATGAAACGGAAGCCGCTGATCATCGGCGTCGCCGGCGGCACGGCCTCGGGCAAAACGACCATCGCCAACGCCATCATGGACTCCTTCGACGAGCCCCCGATGGTCCTCATGCAGCACGACGCTTATTATAAGGATGTCAGCCACCTCACTTTGGCCGAGCGGGCCAAGATCAATTTCGACCATCCCGATGCCCTCGAAACGGATTTGATGGTCCGGCATCTTGGGGAGCTCATCGCCGGCCGCCCCATCGAGATGCCGGTCTACGATTTTTCGACGCACACGCGCCTGCCGAAGGGCATCGTCAAGAAGCCGGCCAAGGTCATCATCATCGAAGGGATCCTGATCTTCTGCGAACAGGCCCTTCGCGACCTCATGGACGTCAAGATCTTCGTCGACACGGACGCCGACCTGCGCTTCATCCGCCGGGTGAAGCGCGACATCGAAGAGCGCCAGCGGAGCCTGGAATCGGTGATCGGCCAATACATGGGCACGGTCCGGCCCATGCACATCGCCTTCGTCGAGCCGAGCCGCAAGTACGCCGACATCATCATCCCCGAGGGCCACAATCCGGTTTCGACGGACCTGGTCGTCACCTTGATCCGCCAGCGCCTCCGCAAGGGGAACCATGGCGACCGATAAGCGAGGCCGGGACGACACCCATGCTTGAAAAGCAGTACATCAAGGCCCAGGACCTGCTGGACGATTCCTTCCGGCTCGGCCTCAAAGTCCTGGACAGCGGCTTCCTCCCCGATTTTATCGTCGGCATCTGGCGGGGCGGCACGCCCGTCGGCATCGCCGTGCAGGAGCTGTTCGAATACAACGGCATCGCCAGCGACCACATCGCCATCCGCACGTCTTCGTACGAGACGATCGAACAGCGGGGCAAGACGATCCGGGTCCACGGCTTGAACTACATCGTCAAGAAGGCCGACGCGGACGGCCATCTCCTGATCGTGGACGACGTCTACGACACGGGGCTGAGCATCATGGCCGTCATCGACGCCCTGCGCCGGCTGGCCCGGCGCAACGCGCCCCACGATATCCGCGTGGCTACGGTCTATTTCAAGCCGGGGAACAACCGCACCGACCGCCGGCCCGATTACTACATCCACGAGACCGACAAATGGCTCGTCTTCCCCCATGAGCTGAAAGGCCTCACCCCGGAGGAGATCGCCGGGCACAAGCCCGAGATCGCCCGGATCATCCAGGAGCGCAAGGCGAGATAATGATCAGCAAAGAATTCGTCGAACGGATCCCCAAGACCGACCTCCACCTGCACCTGGACGGCTCTCTGCGCCTGCCGACGCTCGTCGAGCTGGCCAAGGAGAACGGGGTCCGCCTCCCGGCCTATGACGAGAAGGGATTGCGCCGCCTCGTGTTCAAGCGCAAGTACGGCAGTTTGACCGAATACCTCAAGGGCTTCACGTATGCGACTGCGGTCCTCCAGACCGCCTCGGCCCTGGAACGCGCCGGCTACGAGCTGGCCCAGGACAACCAGGCCGAAGGCGTGCGCTACATCGAAGTGCGCTTTGCGCCCCAGCTCCACCAAAACCCGGGCTTGACCTGCATCGAAGCGATGGCCGCCCTGAATCGCGGGTTGGGCCGGGCCAAGCGGGAATTCAACGCCCGCCCCGAAGTGAAAAGGGGCGCCGAGCCTCCCTTCGAATACGGCATCATCGCCTGCGCCATGCGCATGTTCGATTACGGCTACTCCCAGTATTTCGACACCCTGCTCCACGTCCACGCCCATTCCGAGCGCAAGGGGGTGTTCGCCCTGGCCTCGCAGGAGCTGGTCCGGGCGGCGGTGGAGGCCAAGACGAAGCTCAAGCTGCCCATCGTCGGCTTCGACCTGGCCGGGGCCGAGGCCGGTTTTCCGGCCGAGGACCACGCCCAGGCCTATGCCCTGGCCCACAAGAACTTCATGAAGAAGACCGTCCATGCCGGCGAGGCCTACGGGCCGGAGAGCATCTTCCAGGCCATCACCGACCTCCACGCCGACCGCCTCGGCCATGCCCTCCACCTCTTCGACGCCGGCATGATCAAGAGCCCGGAGATCAAGGACAAGAAAGCCTACGTCGCCAACCTGGTCCAGTTCATCGCCGACCGCCGCATCACGATCGAGGTCTGCCTGACTTCGAACCTCCAGACCCATCCGTCCATCCGCACCCTGGCCCAGCACTCCTTCCGACTCATGCGCCGGGCGAAGCTCTCGGCCACGTTCTGCACCGACAACCGAACGGTGTCGGACACCACCGTCAGCGCCGAGATCCTCAAGGCGGTGCGGGCCTTCGGCATCACCGCTCACGAGCTCAAGAATTTCATCATCTACGGCTTCAAACGCAGCTTTTTCCCCGGCACGTATATCGAGAAGCGCGACTATACGCACCGGATCATCGAGTATTACGAGAAGATCGAGAGACAATTCACGAGAGGACGACGCAGGTGAGCCATGAACGCGATGTCGCTTGTCCGCGGACTGCTGGGCCTGATTCTCATTCTCGGGATCGCCTTCCTTTTTTCCAATAACCGCCGCCGGATCAGCTGGCGGCTGGTCGGGACCGGCATCGGCTTCCAGGTCGTCTTCGCCGTCTTCATCCTTTACGCCGACACGCTGAAATCATGGTTCGCCCCCCTGGGCTGGCCCAAAGCGGTCGTCTCCTGGCTGGGCGGCGTCGTGGTCAGCCTGCTGAACTTCACCGCCGAGGGGTCCAAATTCGTCTTCGGCCGGCTGGGGGTCAACTCGGGGCCGGACAGCCTCGGCACGTTTTTCGCCTTCCAGGTCCTGCCGACGATCATCTTCGTCGCCACATTGACTTCGGTTCTTTATTATCTGGGCATTCTCCAGCTCGTGGTCAAGGGCATGGCCTGGATCATGGCCAAGCTCATGGGCACGAGCGGCGCCGAGTCGCTGTCCAATACGGCCAATATCTTCGTCGGCCAGACGGAAGCGCCTCTCCTCATCCGGCCCTACATCGCGACCATGACGAAATCCGAGATTCTGACGATCATGGTCGGGGGCATGGCCACGATCGCCGGAGGCGTCATGGCCGCCTACATCCAGATGCTCGGCCAGGCCTTTGCCGACGTGCAGAAGATCCCCCTGGCCGAAGCACAGGTCCGCTTCGCCGTCCAACTGCTGGCGGCCAGCGTCATGGCCGCCCCGGCATCGCTTGTCATCGCCAAGATCCTCTACCCCGAAACCGGCACGCCCGTGACGAAGGGCACGGTCAGGCTCAAGGTCGAAAAGAACGCCTCCAACGTCATCGAGGCGGCCGCGACCGGCGCCGGCGACGGACTCCATCTGGCTCTGAACGTGGGAGGGATGCTCCTGGCCTTCATCGCCGGCATCGCCCTCATCAACTACCTGTTCACCGGCCTGGGCGACCTGCTGGGCATCAACGCCTATCTCGTCGCCCATTTCGGCAATCCGCTGTCACTCCAGCTCATCCTCGGCCTCATCCTGCGCTATTTGGCCATCGGGATCGGCGTCCCGACCGCCGACGCCTTCCACTTCGGCAGCCTGTTCGGCACGAAAATCGTCCTGAACGAATTCGTGTCCTATATCGACCTGGTCGGGCTGATCAAGCAGGGCGTCCTGACCCCTAAGGGCGTGACCATGGCCACTTACGCCCTGTGCGGCTTCGCCAACTTCTCCTCTATAGCCATCCAGATCGGCGGCATATCGCCCATGGCCCCCGACCGCAAGAAAGACATCTCCGCCCTCGGCCTGAAGGCCGTCCTGGGCGGGGCGCTGGCTACGCTGATGACGGCCACCCTGGCCGGGATCCTTCTCGGCTGATAGTAAAAGCCGGGGTCGCGTCTCCACTTTCCACTTTTTCTAAAAAGTAGGTATAAAAGTAGGCACACAGACGGTTTGTGTACCTAATCTAAACATATATTTCAACAAAAAAGTGGAAAGTGGAGACGCGACCCCAATTCTTTCTAGACGCGACCCTCATTCCACGCTACAATCCTCCGCATGCCGTCCGACACGCAGATCATTTTTTCGATGAGCGGCGTGGGCCGGGTCTATCCGCCCAACCGCCAAGTGCTGAAGAACATCTCCCTCGGCTTCTACTATGGAGCCAAGATCGGGGTCCTCGGCCTGAACGGCTCGGGAAAATCCACGCTTCTCCGGATCATCGCCGGGGTGGACAAGGACTTCATCGGCGAACTGGCCGTCAGCAAGGGCTACACCGTCGGCCTGCTCGAGCAGGACCCGCAGCTCGACCCGTCCAAGACCGTCATCGAGATCGTCCGGGAGGGCGTCCAGCCCGTCGTGGACCTCCTGGCCCGCTACGACGCCGTGAACGAGAAGTTCGCCGTGCCCGACGCCGACATGGACGCGCTCGTCGCCGAGCAGGCCAAGCTCCTCGAGGAGATCGAGTGCCACGACGCCTGGAACCTCGACAACCATCTCGAGATCGCCATGGAAGCGCTCCGCTGTCCCCCGCCCGAGACTTCGGTGAACATCCTCTCGGGCGGCGAACGGCGCCGCGTCGCCCTGACCCGCCTCCTGCTCATGGAGCCGGACATCCTCCTTCTCGACGAGCCGACCAACCACCTCGACGCCGAATCCGTGGCCTGGCTCGAGCGCCATCTCCAGGAATATAAGGGCACGGTCATCGCCGTGACCCACGACCGCTATTTCCTCGACAACGTCGCCGGCTGGATCCTCGAGCTCGACCGCGGCGAGGGCATCCCCTGGAAGGGCAACTACTCCTCATGGCTCGAACAGAAGAGCGCCCGATTGGCCGTCGAGGAGAAGGCCGAGAGCCGGCGCCAGAGGACGCTGGCCCGCGAGCTCGAATGGATCCGCATGTCGCCCCGGGCCCGCCAGGCCAAGGGCAAGGCCCGCGTCAACGCCTACGAAGACCTCTTAGGAAAGGATTTCGAGGAATACCGCGACGAGCAGGAGATCCCGATCCCGCCCGGCCCGCGCCTGGGCGACCTCGTCATCGAATTCGACGGCGTATCCAAGGGATTCGGCGACCGCCTGCTCATCGACGGGCTGTCCTTCAACATCCCGGCCGGCTCGATCGTCGGCGTCATCGGCCCGAACGGCGCGGGGAAAACGACGCTCCTCAAGATGATCACCGGCGCCGAGACACCCGACAGCGGCCGGATCAGGATCGGGGAGACCGTCAAAGCCGCCTACGCCGACCAGTCCCGAGCGCTCAACGCGGCGAAGACCGTGTTCGAAGAGATCTCCGGCGGGACCGACATCCTCACGATCGGCGGCCGGACGATGAACGCGCGGGCCTACTGCGCCTCCTTCGGCTTCTCCGGGACGGACCAGCAGAAGAAGACCGGCTCGCTGTCCGGTGGTGAGCGCAACCGCGTCCACCTGGCCAAAGCCCTGTCCGAAGGGGCGAACGTCCTCCTCCTCGACGAGCCGACCAACGACCTTGACGTCAACACCCTCCGCGCGCTCGAGGACGCCCTGACGAGCTTCGCCGGTTCGGCCGTCGTCGTCAGCCACGACCGCTGGTTCCTCGACCGCGTCGCGACGCACATCCTGGCCTTCGAGGAGGACGGGACCGTCCAGTGGATCTTCGGGAACTTCTCGGAGTACCACGAGAACTTGAAGAAGCGGCGCGGCGCGGCGGCCGACCAGCCGCACCGGATGAAATACCGGACGCTCAAGCGCTGAACGGCCGCATTTGACGCGCTGGAGATTCGGCTCGAGCTTCTTCTCGTCGACGAACATCGCGAGCATGGCCGTGGTGAAGGACCAGGAGTTCGAGGCAATGGCGAAGAGCGTGTAGCCTGGTATTCTACAGCGATGCCCGGTAGATGTCGACGATCTCCCGCTCCGTGACCGGAGCCGGCGTGATATGGACGTCGCTTTTAACGATGGTCTTTCCGGCGAAGAGGGCCAGCTCATCGTTCTTGACGCCGATCCGCGACAGGCCGGTTCGCACCCCCAGATTCTCGAGATACGCCTCAATCCCGCCCGCCGGCTCGAAAAAGCGGTCCAGCCGGGCGACCTTATCTTTGACCCATGACTTCTCCCTCATGAAGTCCAGGAAACGGGGCAGGAGGAGGGCGTTGGCCAGGCCGTGCGGGATGCCGTGGAAGACGGTCAAGGGATAAGCCATGATATGAAGCAGGATCGTCCCGCCATGAATGATGCAGATCCCGGCGGTCATAGACGCATAGGCCATTCGGTCCATCGCTTGAGGCTCCTTTGTGGCGGCGGCCTTCAGATTCTCGAGGACGGTCTCGATCACGTGCAGGGCCATGGCGTCATTCAGGCCGAACGATGCCTCGGATAGATACGACTCAAGGGCGTGCGTCAGCACATCCAGCCCGGCATGGATGGCCAGGGCTTCCGGCATGGAATAGGTCAATTCCGGATCGACGACGGAGAAGGCCGGAAACAAACCCGGGTGACTATATCCGACCTTGTTGCCCTTATCCCTGTCCGTAAAAACGGCGTATGGCGTGACTTCGCTTCCTGTTCCTGACGTCGTCGGAATACAGATGACCGGGAGAGGAGGCGCTTCGAGCGGCCTGCCTTGAATATATTCAGGCAAGGGCCCGTTGTTCGCGGCCAACATCGCGATCCCTTTGGCCGCGTCCATGGGAGATCCGCCTCCGATGCCGATCACGATCTCCGCCTGGGATCGAAGGGCCGCGTCGCGCCCGGCTTCGATCGTCGCGAATGACGGATTCTCTTCGACCCTGTCAAAGACGAAAACATCGCGGCCGTCGATCTGCCGGCGAACGGCGTTCAAGCCGCCGCTCTTGACTCCCGCCACCGGGTCCGTAACGATCAGCACGCTCCTCCAATCCTTCAGAAGCAGGCCGGTCAATTCCCGGACGCGCCCCCGGCCGAAAAGGATTTTCGTCGGCGCGTGCCAATCGAAAGGTTTCATCCGAATGCTCGCCGGCAGGTCTTGCCCATGGTCGTCATTGCGGCCAGGGATGAACCCCGTCCTTGTCCACAAGATGGAGGACCATTTTGCGCTTGCCCGCGGGGCGGGGGCCGACCCGGACCGCCCGGTCCAGGCGCTCCAGCGCTCCCGGCGTGCGCTCGGGGAGGTCGCTGTGGACGGTCACCAGCGTCTGCCCCTTCTCGACTTTGTCGCCGGCACGGACATGGAAGATGAAGCCGCTGCCGAAGGCGATGGCGTCGTCTTTTTTACGGCGGCCGGCGCCGATGTCGATGGCGGCCAAGCCGACCATGAACGTGTCGATCTCGCTGACGAAGCCGGACGCGGAGGCCGTGAACTCGACGCGCTGCGGGGCGGCCGGAAGCAGCGAGTAATCGTCGCAGACGCGGGGATCGCCGCCCTGGGCGGCGATAAAGCGCCGGAAGACATCCAAAGCCCGGCCCGAAGCGACGGCTTCGTCGAACATCCCCCGGGCCCGCGCGTAGCTTGTTTTTTCGCCCGCGGCCCGCAGCATGCAATAGCCCAGAGCATAGGTGACCTGGAGAAGGTCCTCGGTGCCCCGGCCCTTCAGGGCTTCGATGGATTCGATGATCTCCAGGCTGTTGCCCACGGCCCGGCCGAGAGGCTCGTCCATGTTCGAGATGATGCCCATCGTGGGCCGGCCCTCCCGCTCGCCGAGGGCGACCATGGCCCGGCAGAGGCTGATCGAATCCTCGAGCTCGTGGATCGTGGCCCCGCTTCCGGTCTTCACGTCAAGGACGATGCCATCCGTGCCCAGGGCCAGCTTCTTGCTCATGATCGAGGAAGCGATGAGGGGGATGCAGCCGACGGTGGCCGTGGCGTCGCGCAAGGCATAGATCCTCTTGTCGGCCGGGACGATGTTATCGGTCTGGCCGCAGATGACCATTCCCGTCTCAGCCAGCACGCGGCAGAATTGGGGAACGGTGAGAAAGACGTTCATGCCGGGGATGGCCTCCAGCTTGTCCAAGGTGCCGCCGGTGTGGCCCAGTCCGCGGCCGGAGAGCATGGGAACGCGGACCCCGCAGGCGGCGACGAGGGGTGCGACGATGAAACTGACCTTGTCGCCGACGCCGCCGGTCGAGTGCTTGTCGATCTTTTTCCCGGGCACGTCATCGAGGGAAATGCGGTCGCCGGAGGCGAGCATGATCTCAGTCAGGTCGGCCAGCTCCCGGTCGCTCAGGCCGCGGAGATAGACTGCCATCAGCCAGGCCGCGGCCTGGTAGTCGGGGATCTCGCCTGCGACGAGGCCGGAGACGACATAGGAGATTTCGTCCCTGTCGAGCTCCAAGCCGTCGCGCTTCTTCGAGATGATCTCGTACATTCCGTTGGCCATGATCTCAACCGCCTCCGGCGGGGGAAAAAAGGTCGACATGATCGCCGGTCTTGATCAGGGTCTCGAGACCCTGCCGGGACCGGATGTTCTCGCCGTTGAGAAGGATGATCGTCCCGGTGAGAAGTCCCTGCTTTCTATCCAACAGCTCTTCGAGGAATCCTTTTCCGGTTTTTTCTTCAGCCCGGCGCAGCAAAGCCATGACCGTCAGGCCGTCGCCCTCGATCTCGAGCGCGGCCGTGCCCGCGCTCCGGCGCAGGAGGCCGTAGAATTTGACCGCGACCGCTCCGGCCAAGCTACAGCCCCAGCTCCGCCAGCGTTTTCGCGAGCGGCCTGCCGTCCGCATCCCAGCCGCGGATCGCATAGTAGGCGTCGAGCATCCCGTCGAGCTCGACCCGGCGGTGGCGGGACGACCCCGTCTGGAATTCCTCGTTGAAGAAGCGCGGCGGAAGAGTGTCGTCGGCGCGGCCGAAGCCGGCCCGGTTGTTGTACTGCCGTTCCAGGGTGTAGATGCGGCGGCCGATCGTCATCAGCTCTTCGTCGCTGAAATCCAGGCCGGTGACGACCCGCAGCATTTCGGTGAACGTGGAGATCCCCAGGGCGAACTGGAGGAAGCGACAGAGGACGGCCGAATCGACCACGGCCGAGACGTCCTGAAAGAGGGCCACGAGCTCGGCTTTCCCGGCCGAAGAGAAGCGGTCTAAGAAGACGGGGTGGCCGAGGATTTCGGGAGCGATCATATAAGCCCGCATGTGGCAGCCGCCGCGGTTGGACGTCGCATACGACAAGGCCATGCCCTGGGCGCCGCGCGGGTCGTAGGCCGGGATCTCCATGCCCTTGACCTGCATGGCGAGGTCCGGGCGGCCGTATTTCGCCGCCAGCCGCTTCGAACCCAGGGCCAGCTCCTCCCCCATCCCCCGGCGGTAGGCCGTTTCCGTCACCCACTCCCGGAGCTTGCCGGCATCGCCCCAGCGCGGGCCCGCCTGCCAGGCGCCCGTCTGCGCAAGCTCCATGGCGCAGCCGAGGGTGCCGCCCATGGTGATGGTGTCAAGGCCGAGCTCGTTGCAGGCATAATTGGCTTCGGCGATGGCCGTGAGGTCGCTGATCCCGAGGTTGGCGCCGAAAGCCCAGACCGTTTCGTATTCGGGCCCTTCGCCGCTCCTATCTTTTGTACGGGTGGTGCGGCCGCAGCCGATCGGGCATTTGTAGCAGGCACTCTGGCGCAGCAGCAGCGCTTCGGCGATCTTCTCCCCGCTCGTGCCTTCGGCGTCGTTGAAGACGCCCCGGCGGAAATTCTCGGTCGGGAACATGCCGTGGGCGTTGATGATGTTGACCAGCACCGAGGTGCCCAGGACCTGGAGCGATTTGCCCGTCACCGGGTTCTTGTCCACGGCCCGGTCGATGCGGGAAGCAAGGTCCTTGTAGCCGGCCGGGTCGGCGATATTCACCGGGCTTCCGCCGGCCGCCGCGACAGCTTTCAGGTTCTTGCTGCCCATGACCGCGCCCATGCCGCCGCGGCCCGCGGCGCGGTCCTTGTCGTTCATGACCGCGGCGAAAAAGACCTGGCTCTCCCCCGCCGGGCCGATGCAGGCTACGGAGGCCTTGCCGCCGACCTCCCCCTGGATGGCCTTCTGCGTCTGCTGGGTGTCAAAGCCCCAGAAAGCCGAAGCGTCGCGGACCTCGACTTCGCCGTCATGGACCGCGAGATACACGGGCTTAGCGGCCCGGCCCTTAATGACCAGCCCGTCGAAGCCGGCGCCTTTGAGGGCCGCTCCGAACGTGCCGCCCGAGCTCGAATCGCAGATCGTCCCCGTCAGGGGCGAGCGCGAAACGATCTGATAGCGGCCCGACGTCATCATCGTTCCGGTGAGCGGGCCGGTCATGAAGATCAGGACGTTTTCGCCGGACAGCGGGTCGATCGGGACGGAGTTGACGTCGCAATACAGCCGGACGCCCAAGCCCCGGCCGCCGAGGTACCGGCGGCGCATCGCATCATCGACGGCGATCGTCTTCCGGGCCCCGCTCTCCAGGTCGATTTCGACGATCTTTCCCATCCAGCCGTTCATCGTTGTGTCTTCACTCGTAGAATTTGTTGAACTTCTCCAGGTGCGGGCAAGCCAGGCATTTCTTTTTATAATAGGCATAGACGGCTTTGGGCTGTTTGTCGAGGTTGGCGAAGCGCGCCGGGCAGATGTGGCAGGGGATCTCCGCCTCGAGCCAGGCCGCCGGCGCGAATTTGTAGAGGGACAGCCCTTCGACGATGCCCACGCTGGCGCTGAGGCCCAGGCGCGAGGCACCGGCCTGGATCAGCCGCCAGGCGTCCTTGAAGTTGCGGATCCCGCCCGCCGCCTTGACGCCGATCTCCGGACCTACCGTCTGGCGCATGAGCCGGACGTGCTCCGGAAAGGCGCCGAACGCCCCGAATCCCGTCGAGGTTTTGACGAATTTAGCCCCGGCTTCGACCGACAGCCTGCAGCCGCTGACGATCTCCTCGTCGGTCAGGTAGCACGTCTCGAGGATCACCTTGACCAGCGCCGGCCGGCTGGCATCGACGACGGCTCGGATGTCGTCGCGGACCAGGTCGAGCTTCTTGTCCCGAAGCGCCCCGACGTTGATCACCATGTCGACCTCGCCGGCGCCGTTCCGGACGGCGTCCGCGGCCTCATAAGCCTTGGCCGCGCTCGTCCCCGCTCCGAGCGGGAAGCCGGCCACGGTGCAGACGACGACCCCGCTGCCCTTGAGCAGCTCTTTGGCGTAGCGCGTGTAGGCGCCGTTGATGCAGACGGCGTAGAATCCGAAGCTTCGCGCTTCGCTGCACAGATTGGCGATTTTTTTTTCGCCGGAGTGGGCGCTGAGCTCGGTATGGTCGATCATCTTGACCAGCGCTGCGCGATCCAGGTCGATCATGGTCTTGCTTCGAAGGCTTTCGGCTTTATTCTTTATCTTTACCTATATCTTTACGTGATTCTTTGCGCGGCACGGGCGGTTTTCGCTTCTTAAGGCGAAAGATGAACGGGATGAGCTTCGAAACGGTGACGTCGCGGCTGGCCCCCGTCCGGTTGCACATATAGACGACGGTCTGAGGCTGGGCGAATTCGGCGATCACCTGCCGGCAGGCGCCGCAGGGAGGCAGGATCGTCTCGGTCTCGCCGATGACCAGGATCTCCCGGATCTCCTTCGCGCCGGCGGCGATCATGGCGAAAATGGCGTTTCTTTCGGCGCAGACGGTCAGCCCGAAGGACGCGTTCTCGACGTTGCAGCCGCTGAAAATCCGGCCGTCGGAAGCGAGAACCGAGGCGCCGACGCGGAAGTTCGAATAAGGGGCGTACGCCTTGTCGCGCGCCTCGCGGGCCGCGGCCAGCAATTTGTCTTTATTATCAGCCATTTTCGTCCAAAGCCTAAAACAGGGCTTCAGGCAAGGATTTTAGATGCACGGCTTGAATAAATCAAGAAGCAGCATGCGGTCGCGTCTCCACTTTCCACTTTATCAGGATATTTCGATGCGCTATGATGCCTTTGTACGAAGCAGACACTTACCGGATCGAAGCGAGCCTCTCCTGTATGTCCACTTCGTCCGAAGGGGACGCTTTGCCTTGGCGGAATGAGGGGATATTATTGCCAACCTATCCCAGCCGCCTGACCGAGGGTTTGCCAAATCAGGCTGAACCAGGGATAATGAGGAACAACACACCATAGATACGGCAGAAGATTAACGGATATGGGCCCGCGATCAAATACGAAGGGAGCGTCCGGGAAACACAACGGCCTTCCATACGATTGGGATCAATATGCCCGGAGAGCCAAAAAAGGCCGGTTCCAGGACCGGATCGCCCTCCATAAAAAAAACGTCCACCTCGAGCTCATCCGGGATTGGGCCGCTTCACTCGAAGGGAAAATCGTCCTGAAAACGGACGCCAATGAAGAAGCTTTCGGCGCGGACGCATTTCTCAACGAACTGTCGGCGACGGCGGCCGTCGCCGTGGGCATGGACGTTTCGGCCGAAATCGTCGTCCGCGCCAAGCGGAGATTTCCGAACTTGCCCTATGCCGCGGCAAACGTCAAGAACCTTCCTTTTCTTTCGTCCGTTTTCGACATCATAATTTCGAATTCGACGCTCGACCATCTGCCCCGGGAGGAAGTCCCGGAAGCGGTCCGGGAATTGGGGCGGATTCTCAAACCGGGCGCGATTTTAATCCTGACACTGGACAACAAGCACAATCCCCTGCATGTGTTTTCCCATTGGATCCGGCGGTTTTTCGGCTGGTTCTATACCGATCGATGCTATTCGGTTCCTGAAACGACGCGTCTCCTCCGGGAAAACGGATTTCAGGTCCTGGCGGCCACGGCCGTGTTCCATGTTCCGTTCCCGGTCAACTTCCTGGCCAAAACGGCCGAGCGGTTTTTCGGCTCCGGGATGAACGCCCTGATCGAGGGAATCATCCGGATCTGCGGAGGCCTCGACCGTTTCCCGACCCGCTATCTCACCGGGCGTCACATCGCCTTTAAAGCCCGAAAACCGGGCGAGGATCCGTCTCGTGATTGAAATCCGCTGCAAAATGGAGGAAGCCGGGAGGACGATCGCCGCTTGGGTCGCCATCGACAGCCTCGTCGGCGGAAGCTCGAGCGGCGGCGTCCGGATCCGGGAAGACGTGACACCGGAAGAACTGCGGATCTTGGCCTCGCTCATGACCTTGAAATACGGATTTTTGGGGATTCCCCAAGGAGGGGCAAAAGGGGGGTTGTCTTTCGATCCCGCCGTTTCACTCGAAATCCGGCGGAGGATTCTCCTCCGTTTCGGCCTGGAGATCGCCCCTCTCCTCAGAAACCGGACGTTCATTCCCGGGCCGGACATGGGCACCGGGCCCGAGGACATCCGGATCATCCTCGAAGGCGCCGCCCGGACGCCGCCCCGGATCCGGATTTCAGCGGAAGGATCAGGCCGCCACACGGGATCGTCCGTTTTCGCCGGAGCCGCGACCGCCTTGGAAGAGCGGGGCCTTCGCATCCGCGAAAGCCGGGTGGCCGTCGAAGGATTCGGCAAGGTCGGGGTTGCAACCGCCTTGCTTTTTCACCGCCATGGGGCCAGGGTCATCGCCGTCTCGACAAAAGAAGGAGCCCTCTTCCGGGAAAAGGGACTTCCGGTTCCAGAGCTTGTCGAAACCGCCGGGCGGCGGGGGCCGTCGTTCGTCCTCAATTTTCCGGAGGCTGAGCGCATCGGAACAGAAGATCTCCTGGCCCTAGAGACCGACGTGCTCTGTCCTTGCGCACTGAGCCACTCCATCCATGCCGGAAACTCCGCCCGGGTCCGGGCCGGGATCATCAGCAGCGGAGCTAACGCCCCCCTGACCCCGGAGGCCCTGGCCGCGCTCGAATCCCTCGGCTCCCTCGTCCTGCCGGACTTCATCACCAACTCCGGCGGCGTCCTGGGCGTTTTCCTGGAAATCGCCGGCTTCGGTACCGCCGACGTCGACGTCCTCATCCCCAAGCTTCTCGTCCCTCGGATCCGCGAATTGATCAGGGTCGGATCCATCCGCGGCGGTTCCCTTCACGTTACAGCCGCCCGGGCCGCCCTCGACCGCTTCGCCCGGTTCAAGGAAGAGGCCGAAGGGACCTCGGCCCGGAGCCGGTTCCTCCGCCACTCCTCGGTCCGGCGAATCAGGCGGATGATGCCCCGGGGCGTGGCGCGCACGCTGGGCCTGGCCTATTTTCAGAAGCGCTTGGGCCGGCCGATGTTCGAGGAACACTAAACCGCTTGTCGATCTTTTGTCCACAAGGATCAAAACATGCTCTCGAAGAAGGGCCGGATCGTCGTCTCGCCGTTCTTGAGCCGCCCCCGCCGCGGGCAGGCCCGGGCCCTGAGCGAGGCGAATTCGATCAGAGAGACCTGAAGCCTTCCCGTCGGCCGGAACCGGTAGCAGCATTCTCTCCCCTCCCGGGGAGGGCAGTGCACTTCGCCGATGCACCGCCTGGCGAATCCCTCCCGGGTGAACAGGGCGCCGACGATCTCCTTGAGTTCCTTCATGGAGTAGGGCATCGTGTCCCGCCAGCGGCCGACGAGGGCGGCGTTTCGTAAATGGAGGTATCGGACGGCCTTGGGATTCTGAAGGGCCAGGGCGACGAGCTGAGGAACGACGTCTTCATTGAGCCCGCGGACGATGATCGCCGTCAAACAGAGCCTTCCGAGCCCGGATGCCAGGAGGTTCTCGAGGGCGCCGATCTTCCGGTCGAGGCAATCGCATCCGTTGATGACTTCGTAGGCTCTCCGGTTTTCGGTCCCCCCGTCGATCGAAATTCCCAGGGAAAACGCCGCGCCCTCCGCTCGCACCTTCCGCAGCCGATCGAGAAAAGCCGGATCGGAGTAACGCAGCCCATTGGACGCAACGTAGACGGTGTGGCCGAAACGGGAGGCCGTGGAGATCATCTCCGGCAAGTCGGAGTGGAGCGTCGGCTCGCCGCCGCTGAGCTTCAGATAGACCGGGAAGGGTAGACGGGAACAGAAGTCGGCGAAAAAATCGAGCCGCATGTCGGGTCCGGGGGGCTTTGGATTGTAGCAGAAGCCGCACCGCATATCACACCGGTCGGTGATATCGACGACGAGGGACTCGAAAGGATTCTCCTCGAACCGGAATCTGTCCGATCTGACTGCGGCTTTTAACCGCGGGGGCTGCGGGGATCCGAAGCGGCGGATTTGTGAGGCCAACCCCTTGCCGTCTTCGGACATTTCAGGACTCCCAGGGGCTGAAACGGGTGAGGAGTTTGACTTGCTTCCCGGAGGGAGAAAGGACCAATCCATCCACGATTTCCACTGCAACCTCCAGCTCGTCGGGGGATACGACTTCCTTGATGACGCCCGCCAGCCGTCCTGGGTCGGGCCTATCCGTTCCCGGCCAGAGCTTCAACAGGATCGTCACCCGTCCGGCCTCGGTCTGCCGGTATTGAAAGGCCTCGACCGCGTCGAAGGCCGGGAGGCGGCGAACGAGGATTCCGACGTTCGCCAGGCTCATCCAGGTCCCTTCCTTGGCCAAGAGGAAGTCGACGGTTCGTCCGGAAACGGAGGCCAAGAGGGGAAGCCCGCGGCCGCAGGAGCAGGCCTCCCGGGAGAGCTCCCCGAGGTCCTGGTTTTCGTACCGGATCAGGGGCATGGCGTAGTTGAGGAGATCCGTGACGATGAGCCTTCCGCCGGCCTCCTCGACCAGGAATCTTTCCGCGTTGAGGTGGAGACCCCGATGTTGTCCGCAGTCCTGGGCCAGGGCGCCCAACTCCCGGCTGGCATAGTAGTTGAAGACCTCGGCGCCGAACGCCTCACGGATCTCGGCCAACGCTTCGGGGAGGAGTGTTTCGGCGCCCGATTTAACGGTCTTTATGTCGAGGGATCGCTTCTCCCGGAGGGCGAAATGGGCGAGGAACCGCAGCGGATTCGGCAGGGCCTTCACGAGGTCGGGCCGGAACCGGCCGATCCGGTCAAGATAGAGAAGCGCGTCCTCCCTCCTCCTCAGGCTCTCGACGGGGAGGAACAAGCGCCAATGCTTTCGGCGCGGCCGGACCCCGATGTCCATCGAACCCCAAAGCTCGCAGACGCGCCGCATCGGAGACCCGAGCCAACGGTCGAAACGCTGTTCGCCGAAATCGAGATGATGGTCGAGGCGGAGGTCCTTGATCGTCGTCGAGAGGCTGACGGTTCCTCCGGTCTTGATCTGGAAACCGCGGACGCCGTCCGCCCGCAGGGCGGCGAAATTCGTCCGAATAGCCCTTTTGGTCAGGATGGGGATCTGCGACAGATCTTCGAGCGAACGGATTTCGGGGAGATCCCGGTAATGGACCGTGTTCTTCCGGGCATGAGCGACGAGCTGCCGGAACCCCTCGAGTTGAAGCCGCCGTATCTCATCGGCCGAGAACCATTGGCTCTTCTCCAGAAAGCGGGGACTCCAGACCCGATAGTAGGATTGGTCGAACCTCCCCCGTGTGTCCGCCCGCGCGCTTTTCAGGGCGCGGTAGGCGCGATGGGCGAGCCGGGGATAAACCTTTTTCTCTCGCAAGGGACGTCGATCCCCTTCATTAGCCGCCGTGAATTTCGAATCTTAACACCGAAGCCGGAGGCTGTCAACGAAGGTTCAAGGATTGGAAACAATCCCGGATCTTGGACATCCCCTTCGCCGCCTTGACACGATTCAACGGGTCGGAAGCTGCATGGGGTCGAGTCTCCACTTTCCACTTTATCAGGATATTTCGATGCGCTATGATGCATTTGTACGGAGCAGACACTTACCGGCTCGAGTAAGTGTCTGCCCTCTGAAAAAGTTAAATATTGGGGAAACGAGCATGACGGGAAGGACCGCGAAAAGCCTGAATTCGAAAGTCGTCGATTGGCTCCTGGAGGATAACAATCCTTCGGTGCGTTATTTCGCTCTGCGCGATTTGGCGGGCCGGCCGGAGCGGAGCGCCGAAGTCCAAAACGCGAAAAAAGAAATCATGACCAGGGGAATCGTCCCGAAAATCCTGGCGAAACAAAGCCCGGAGGGCTTCTGGGCCGAGGAACGCATGTTCTATCGGAACAAGTACAAGGGGACGACCTGGCAGCTGATCATCCTGGCGAATCTGGGGGCCGACGGGACCGACCCGCGCGTCCGGAAAGCCTGCGAATTCATCCTCCGTCATTCGCAGCACAAGGAGAGCGGCGGCTTTTCGGTGGATTACAGCGTCACGAAGGATGGGGGCAGCGATTCTTATGTCGTTCCCTGCCTGACGGGAAACATAGTTTGGAGCCTGATTCGGCTCGGATATCTCGGCGACGAACGACTCCGGCGGGGCGTCCGCAATCTGACGGCGTATCAGCGCTTCGACGACGGCGAGCGAGAGAAGCTCACGGTCTGGCCTTACGACCGCTTGAAGATGTGCTATGGCCTCCATTCCTGTCATATGGGGGCGGCGAAAGCCCTGAAGGCCCTGGCCGAGATTCCCCCGGCGGAGAGGACGCCGGACGTGAAACGCATGATTGAACAAGGGGTGGAATATTTCCTCAAACACCACATCTATAAAAAGAGCCACAATCTGGCCAAAATCTCCAAGCCGGGCTGGCTCAAGTTCGGATTCCCGCTGATGTACCAGGACGACGTGCTGGAGATGCTCGAGATCATGGCCAGGCTCGAAGTCAAGGATGCCCGGCTCGAGGACGCCGTCGACCTGGTCGAGGGCAAGCGAAAGAAAGACGGCCGGTGGATCCTCGAAAACACCTTCAACGGCCGCTTCTGGACGAACATCGAACAGAAGGGCAAGCCGAGCAAGTGGATCACCCTGAAAGCTCTGCACGTCTTGAAGTATTATCGCGAGTGAAATGGAGAGGTGCTCATGAAAAAATATGCCGTCCCCCTGCTCGTCCTGTCGCTCGTCCTGGCCGGATGCGGCCCAAAAGAGCCGACGGCCGGCCCGCCTAGCGCCGCAAAAAGCACGTCCTACGAAGACCTCCTCGCCCTCTGGCGCCAATTCCGGGACGCCCAGAAGCCCAACGTCGCCGCCGGCGTTCCCGACTATTCGGCGTCGGCGATGTCCGTCCTCAATTCCCAGCCGGCGCAATTTCTCTCCCGGCTGGCCGAAATCGATCCTTCGCGCTGGCCGGTCGACCGGCAGGTCGATTATCACATCGTCCGGGCTGAGCTGAACGGCTTCGACTTCGACCTCCGCGTCCTGCGGCCCTGGTCGAAAGACGCCTGCTTCTACGCCGTCCTGGAGGCGTCCGAGCCCGATGTTCCCGCCCGCGAAGGTCCTCAGATCTTCGGGGCGCTCTGTCTATCGGACTTCTCCTTTCCCCTGTCAAAAGATCAACTTCCTGTTTTTGCCGAGAAGCTGCGGGCCATCCCCGCCATCCTCGCCCAGGCCAAGTCGAATCTCACCGAGCTGACGAATGACCAGCGCCTGCTCGGGATCCGGCAGAAGCGCGACGAAGGGGCTGATTTCGACCGGCTCGCCGAACGGATGAAGGAACAACACCCCGACCTCCTCCCCCTCATCGCCGCGGCCAAGACGGCCGTGGACGATTTTCGGGCCTGGCTCGAGGGATTGACCGGCCTGCCGGCAACGCCCTCCGGGATCGGCGTCGCCGCATTCGACTGGTCGATGAAGAACGTCCACCTTGTGCCTTACACCTGGGCCCAGCAGGTGGACCTCGTCGAGCGCGAGCTCGAGCGCTCGCTCGCTTGCCTCGAGCTCGAAAAGAAAAGGAATCAGGGACTCCCCACTCTAGAGGCCTCCCGGACGCTCGAGGAGCAGCAGCGTCGGCTGGCCGAGGGCAACGCCTATTTCTTCAAGTTCTTGCGCGAGCGCGGCATCTTCTCCGTCCCCGAGTATATGCGGCTCAATACCGAGGTCGGGGCCTTCGTGCCTCCCGACAGGCGCGATTTTTTCAGCCAGGTCGATTACCGCGACGTCCTGCCGCTCCGCTGCCACTCGATCCACTGGCTCGAAAAGCAGCGGGAGAAATTCAATTCCCATCCTCTCCGCGGTGTTCCCCTCCTCTATAATATCTGGGACAGCCGGGCCGAAGGTCTGGCCACGGCCTTCGAGGAATTCACGATGGGGGCCGGCCTGTTCGACAAGAATCCGAGGGGCCGGGAGCTCGTCTATGTCATGCTCGCCTTCCGGGCCATCCGGGCCTTGTGCGACCTGCGGCTCCACAGCAACGAATGGACGATCGCGGATGCGATGAAGTTCGCCGCCGCAACGACGCCCTACGGCTGGGCCAAAGCCGACGGGGCGACGCTTTGGGGCGACATGACCATCTATCTCAACCAGCCGGGCTACGGGACGAGCTACGTCGTCGGCAAGAACCAGTTCGAAAAGCTGCTGGCGGACGCGGCCCGGCAGAAGGGAACCGATTTCGTCCTCAAGGCCTTCATGGACGACTATTTTTCCCGGGGCATCATCCCGGCCTCGCTCCTCCGCTGGGAGATGACCGGCCTGGACGACGAAATCCGGGCGTTCTTCTAACGAGATTCCCTATTCCGGCCGTTGGCCGGCTTTTTACCCGTTTGCCACTTTCCGGCGAATTAAAGCCGCGACCCCCCATTTCTTCTAAAACTATTCAACCTCGCCTGAATCATCGGTCCGCCAGCGGATGAAGCGGACGAGCCGGACAACGCAGGACACAACGCTTCCGATGGCAATCACTAAAAGGACGATCACCAGCCCCCAGTCGCGGAGCCCTTCGAGTTTGGCTGCGCCCGCCGCCGTGTCTTTCAAACTCCTCAAGCCTTTCAGAGCGGCCTGCGTTTCCTCTTTGTGAGCAAGCAAGAGGGAACCGATCATAACGGCCGAAACGGCGTCGACTGCGGCGCGAGCCGCCACGCGCCAGCGCATGACGTGCGGGCGGGCCAGGTCGATGGCGGACAGAGCGATGCCGGCCAGAATGAGGATGGAGATGGGCCCGAAGTAGGGGCCGCGGAGGGAGAGCCAGAGGGGAGAAGCCGCAAGCCGAATCGGCTCGCCGTGCGGAAAGATAAAGCCGTCGATACGGAAAGCCCCGATCCAGGCAAAAAGGAATAGAGCGCCGAAAACGATTTCGGCGATCGCGGACGAGCGCTTGACTCTCAAGCCGTCCTTGACGGCAGGAAGGCGGGAAGGATTCCAATGCTGAACCGACCCGGGTCGGCTCTGGACGTATTCCGCGACGGCGAAACCGATCGTGATCATCGCAAACCACGCCAGGGCAAGGTCCCAGCAGGACTCGAACGACTTGGTCAGGACATTCACGACCGACGCCGATCTTTCGGGAAGAAAAATCGACAGGGCCAAGGGAAGGATGAGAGCGACTCCGAGCAAAATCCAGCCCGCCAGCTTGAGGGCGAAAACATACATCGGAAAGAACGCCGGGCCGATGAGGTGCCGGCTGGGCAGATAGCGCGAGGCCGTTTGGGAGGGCCGGCCCCGCATTTTCAGGAACGCCTCGACTTCGGGGCGGATCATGGGGCGGCCGAGCCCGGCCTCTTTTTCTTCCTTCTCCGATCGGATGTCCTCGGCCAATTCCCGGAGGATGTCGGCTTTGCGGTCTTTCGGCAGCCAAAAGCCAACGGCATTCAAATAACGGTCAATGAGATCCATTTTCAAACTCCTTCAAAATTCCCGCCAGGGAGGTCGATAGGGCGTTCCACTCCTCGATTAAGCGGTTTAAAATTCGCCTGCCTTCAGCGGTAAGCTTATAGAAGCGCCGCGGCCGGCTCTCTTCCTCCCGCCATTCGCTGGTAAGCAGGCCTTGGGCTTCGAGGCGGCGCAAGAGGGGATAAAGAGTTCCCTCGTCAACGGATATTCCCTTATCTGTCAACGACTTGCGAAGGGTATATCCGTACCGTTCGTCCCCGAGCTCGGCCAGCACCGCCAGGGACACGCATCCGCGCCGGAGCTCGAGCCGGAGGTTTTCGAACTGATCTTGAGTCATGTTCGCCACCTTGATATATACTGTACGGCATATACTATACAACACACAGTATCGTTAGTCAAGGGAAATATTTCTTTAATCCGGGACAGAGAGGACTTTGCCGGCTTAATAATTCCGAAATCCGTCCGTACGCTATTGACAAGAGTTAGCATACTTGCTAACCTAATCCCGGAACGGGAATTGAAGATAGCGCGGAAAAGAATTAAAGAGGTATAAAATGCCTAAATTGAATTACCGTCCTGTTGCCCACGACCACGCGGATTTCCTGAATAAGGCGAACAAGAGAGAGGGATTTCGGAAAGCCTATCAGAGATCGGAGCCTGAATATTCGTTCGTCCGGGAAATGTTGGCGGCGCGGATCAAATCGAATCTGACCCAAGAAGAGGTCGCCAAATCGATGGGGACAACGAAAAGCGCCGTTTCGCGCTTGGAATCGGCGGGTAAGCACGTTCCATCCTTGAGAACCCTCAAGAAGTATGCGGAAGCTGTCGGCTGCCGATTGGAAGTCAAGCTGATTCCCGGCCTTTACTCGGTTAGGACATTCAAACGGGCGAAGTAGATAAAAGCCAAATTCAATCCCTCCAGTCCCGGTTCACGCGACGAACAATGCCGCCTGAAAGGCTTTTTTATCAGCTTTCTAGCCTTGTGATTTATATTGCAGATTCCTGACAGTCCTTGACTTCATCCAGGCCGGAATTTATGCTTGTTTGAGATGGACGGAGGAGACTGCGCTTGAAACGCCGAATGGAATTCCTGACCGACGCCCAATTGCGGGCCGAGATCGAAAAGTGCGAATTCTGCCGCGAAAAACCCTGCCGCGAAGCCTGTCCGGCCGACGTCTCCCCCGCCGACTTCATTTTGGCCGCCCGCGTCGGCGCGCCCTCCGACTATCGCCGCGCCGCGGCGCTGATCATGGGCTCAAATCCCCTGGGCGGGGTGTGCGGCGTCCTTTGTCCCGAAAAATATTGCGTCCAATCCTGCGCCAAGGCGACCTTCGACCATCCGGTCCGCATCCCGGCGGTCCAGGCCGAGATCATCCGCCGCGCCGACCGGCTGAAGGTCATGCCGCGATTTCCGGCCGCGCCGGCATCGGACCGCCGCGCGGCCGTAGTCGGGGCCGGGCCGGCCGGGCTCGCCGCGGCGGCGCTCCTGGCTCAGAACGGGCTGGCCGTGGACGTCTTCGAACGCCAAACCCGCTCCGGCGGGATGGTCGGCCTCATCCCCGAGTTTCGCTTCGACAAAAAGGTGCTGCGCACGGACATTCGCTTTATTTCCGGGCTGGGCCGCATTCGCTTCCATTATCGGCGGCCGGTCACCGACCTGTGTTCCCTTCTAAACCAGGGCTTCGCCGTCGTCATCGTCGCCGCCGGGCTCGACGTGCCTATGCGCCTGGGAATCCCCGGCGAGGAGCGGACCCTGGACTGGATCAAGTTCTTGTCGGCGCCTTCCCGCACGCGCCTGGCCGGCCGCCGAGTTGCGATTATCGGCGGCGGGGCTGTAGCGGCCGACTGCGCCGAAACGGCCGCGCGCGCAGGCGCATCCGTTGAAATGATCTGCCTGGAAACCCCCGGCGAGATGCCTCTGACGTCCGAGGAGCGGGCGGGATTGCTTCGGTCGGGCGTATTGATCACCGGCCGTTCTGCCGTCACCGCCGTCCGCTCCGCGGCGGGAAAGAAAACCGCCCGCATTCAGCCCATGAGCCTGCCGAAAGGCCGGGCTTTTCATCCGTCCCGGATGCTGCCCGACAAACGCCAGCCATCGTTCTCGCGAACTTATGACGAGATCATCGTCGCCATCGGCGGCCGCTCCAGTCTCGCCCCGACGAAAGTCCCCGGCCTCTTCACCGCCGGCGACATGGCCGAGGGGCCGGGCACGGTCGTCTCCGCCGTCGCCTCGGGGAAAAACGCCGCCCGCCGCGCGCTCGATTTCCTGGCCCAAAAGCGCACTCCCAAACAGAAAGCCGGCAAGAGCCGGATTGTCATGCCCGGCCTAAATCCGCGGCCCGTGCCGCTCGAGACCGATTTCTTCGGCCGGACGATCCTCTCGCCTTTTCTGCTTTCGGCCTCGCCGGCTACCGACGGCCTCGACCAAATGCGCGCGGCCTATCGGGCCGGCTGGGCCGGCGGCGTTCTGAAGACGGCCTTTGACGGCGTGCCGATCCACATCCCGGCCGACTACATGTTCGTCCTCGGACGCGCGACCTACGGCAACTGCGACAACGTCTCGGGGCATGCCCTGGACCGCGTTTGCCGAGAGATCGATACCCTCATCCGCGAGTTTCCCGACCGCTTGACCGTGGCTTCGACCGGCGGGCCGGTCACGGGCGCCGACGAATCCGACCGAGCCGTCTGGCAGGCCAACACTAAAAAGCTCGAGGCGGCGGGGGCCATGGCCATTGAATACAGCCTGTCCTGCCCCCAGGGCGGGGACGGCACCCGCGGCGACATCGTTTCCCAGGATGCCGAACTGACCGCGAAGATTATCGACTGGGTGCTCGCGGGCGCGACGAGGCCGGACGTGCCGAAGCTTTTCAAGCTGACGGGAGCGGTGACGGCCATCGCTCCCATCCTCCAAGCCGTCCGCGCCGCGTTCGCCCGCCATCCGGACCGGCGCGCCGGCGTGACGCTGGCTAACTCCTTCCCCGGGCTTGCCTTCCGCCCCGGAGCGAAGGCGGAGTGGGATGACGGCATCGTCATCGGGCTTTCCGGGGAGGGCATCCTCCCCATCAGCTGCCTGACCTTGGCCAAGGCCTCCGAGCTCGGCCTTCCCGTTTCAGGCAACGGGGGCCCGATGAACTACCGCCAGGCCGCCGATTTCCTGGCCCTCGGCGCACACTCGGTTCAGTTCTGCACGCTGGCTCTGCACTATGGAGTCGAGATCATCGACGACCTTAATGCCGGGCTGAGCGGGCTCCTGGAATCCCTCGGCCTGAAATCCGTTTCCGAATTGATCGGCCGGGCTCTCCCGCGGCCTATCCGCGATTTTCCCGATCTCACCGCCAAAAAGCGGATTTCGGCCGTGGACCGCCGCCTCTGCGTCCACTGCGGCAACTGCGCCCGCTGCCCTTATCAAGCGATCGAGCTCGACCGCCGTGGATTTCCCCGCACTGACCCGGCGCGCTGCGTCGGCTGCTCGCTCTGCGCGCAGCGCTGCTTCGCCGGCGCGCTCTCGATGCGCGAACGGACCGCGGCCGAGCGCGCCGCCCTGCGGGAGGATTGAATGACGGAAACAACCGGCGCGCACGTCGAGAACCTTCTGATCTCCGGCGGTCCGATCTTCACCGGCGGGCCGGATTACGCGCTCCTCGAAGGGCACGCCGTGCTCATCGAGGAAGGCCGAGTGGCGAAGATCGCGCCCCTCTCGGATCTGCCCTCCCGGGCCGCGCGCCGCATCGACGCCCGGGGCAAGCTGGTCATGCCCGGACTCATCAACGCCCATATGCATTTTTACAGCACTCTTGTCCGCGGCCTCAGCAAAGCCGACCCGGCCCACGATTTCAACGGCGTTCTGCGCAACCTCTGGTGGCGGCTCGACCGCAAGCTGACGCTCGAAGACGCCTACTACAGCGCCCTGCTGATGATGCTGTCCGCCGTGCGCCACGGCACGACGACCCTGATCGACCACCATGCGAGTCCCGGGGCAATCCTCGGCTCGCTGGAAAAGATTGCCTCGGCAGGATTGGAAACCGGCCTCCGGATCGGCCTGGCCTACGAGATCTCGGACCGTGACGGCCCGCGCGCAGCCGAGGAGGGATTGGCCGAGAACGCCGCCGCGGTCCGTTTCTGCCGCGAGCGGGGCGGCGAGCACCTGAGGGGGCTCGTTGGCCTTCATGCTTCCTTCACCCTTTCGGACGGGACGCTCGACCGGGCCGCGGCCCTGGCCGCCGAATTAGGCGTCGGCTGCCACATCCACTGCGCCGAAGCCGCGAGCGACGAGGAGGACTGCCTGGCCCGCTACGGAGTCCGGGTCGTCGAACGGCTCGCGCGCCGCGGCATTCTCGGACCGAAGACGATCGCCGCCCATGCCGTGCACGCGGACCGGGCCGAGGTCGAAACGCTGGCCGCGACGGATACCATGGTCGTCCACAACCCGCAGTCCAATCTGAACAACGCCGTGGGCATCGCCGACATCACGGCCATGAAGGCCGCCGGGGTGCTCGTCGGCCTGGGAACGGACGCCATGACCGTGGACATGCTCGAAGAGCTGCGGGTCGCGGTCTGGGCCCAGCATTTCGGCCGTCGCGACCCCTCCCAGGGTTTCATGGAAGCGACCGGAGCGCTTTTTTCCGGCAATCCGGCGATCGCCGAGCGCGTCTGGGGATTGCCCCTGGGCCGGCTCCGTGAGGGCGCGCCGGCCGACGTCATCCTGGCCGACTATGATCCGCCGACGCCGCTGGAGGCCGGGTCCGTCCTGGGCCACCTCGTCTTCGGCGTGTCGCAGTCGGCGGTCGATACGACGATCGCGGCCGGGCGAGTGCTGATGGTGAACAAGGAATTGAAGCTGAATATCGACGAGGAGCGCGCCGCCGCCCGCGGCCGGGAGCTTGCCGCGGCGCTGTGGCGCCGCTTTTAGACCACAAGGAGCCCCATGACCGATTATGCGGCGATTCTGGAACGGGCGAAGCGAGAGGAAGGCGAGCTGGCCGCGTTTCTGGCCGACCTCGTCGCCATCCCCTCGCCCTCGGGCAAAGAAGGTCCGGTGACCGCCCGCATCTCCGGCCAAATGCGCCGGCTCGGCTTCGACGAGGTCCGCCTCGACGGGCTGGGCAACGTCATCGGCCGCGTCGGGAGCGGACCTCGCCTCGTCGCCTTCGACGCCCACGTCGACACCGTCGCGGCCGGCGACCGGAATCAATGGTCGTTCGACCCGTTCGGGCGCCGCATCTCCGACGGCAAGGTCTGGGGCCGGGGCGCAGCCGACCAGAAAGGCGGGCTGGCCGGTATGGTCCACGCCGGCCGCATCATCCGGGAGCTGAACCTTGGCCGCGGCCTCACCCTTCTCTTCATCGGCAGCGTCCAGGAAGAGGATTGCGAGGGCATGGCCTGGAAATACCTGGTCGAGGAGGAGAAGGTCCGGCCCGAGCTCGTCGTGCTCACCGAACCGACCAGCCTCGCCGTCTACCGCGGCCATCGCGGCCGCATGGAAATCGAGGTCGAGGTCCTCGGCCGTAGCTGCCACGGCTCGGCGCCCGAGCGCGGCGACAATGCCGCTTACAAAGCTTCGCGCCTGGCACTCGAGGTCGAGAAGCTGAACGAGCGGCTGGCCGCCGACGCCTTCCTCGGCAAAGGAACGGTCGCCGTGACCGAGGTCGTCACCGGCTCGCCCTCGCTCTGCGCCGTGCCCGACATGGCCCGCCTGCATCTCGACCGGCGCCTGACCGCCGGCGAGACCAAGACGAGCGCCGTGTCCGAAACGCGCGAAGCGGCGGCCCGCGCCGGCGTTCCCGAGGCCAGGGTCTATGTCCCCGAATACCGCGAGCCTTCGCATACCGGCAAGGTCGTGCCCTACGAAAAATACTTCCCGACGTGGGTGCTCGGGGAAAATTCACCTTGGCTGAAAAAGGCGTCTGCCGCCTACGCGGGCCTCCTCGGACGGGAGCCGAAGGTCGACAAGTGGACCTTCAGCACCAACGGCGTCGGTATCATGCCGGTCTATGGGATCCCCTGCCTGGGATTCGGGCCCGGCAACGAACCGCAGGCCCACGCCGTCGACGAGTATTGCCCCATCCAAGATCTTGTCATCGCCGCGGCCTTCTATGCGGCGTTCGCGGCGGAGCTCTCGAGCAAAGGCTGAGCGCGCATCATGACCGAGTTTCGATACAGGTGCAGCCGCTGCCGGCGGACCTACGGCCGGGATGAAGTCCGCTACCTGTGCCCCGAGTGCGGCCGCGATTACGCGCCCGGCATGCCGCTCGTCGGCGTGCTCGAAGCCGAGCTCGACTACGCCGCCATCGCCAAAAGCTTCAAGCGGACGAGTCCCGACTGGGACCTTTTTTCGCCCGTCGAGCGGGAGCACTACCCCGCCTACGCGGCGGGCGGAACGCCCTTCGTCCCGGCTCCGAGGCTGGGCGAGCGGCTGGGCCGGCCGAAGCTTTGGATCAAGAACGACGGCCTCAACCCCAGCGGCTCGCTCAAGGACCGCGCTTCGTTCCTGGTCGCCGCCGAAGCCCTGCGCCTGGGCGAAAAGACGGTCGTTGCCGCCTCGACCGGCAACGCCGCCAGCTCCCTAGCGGCGGTCTGCGCCGCCGCGGGCCTGCGGGCCGTCATCTTCGTTCCCCAGTCGGCGCCCCGCCCCAAGCTCGTTCAGATGCTCGTCTGCGGCGCCCGCGTCGTCCCGGTGCGCGGGAGCTATGATGATGCCTTTCGTCTGTCCCTGGAGTATACGCAAAAGCGCGGCGGCCTGAATCGCAACACCGCCTACCACCCGCTGACGATCGAGGGCAAAAAGACCGTGGGCCTGGAGATCTTCGCCCAGAACGGCCTGCGCGTTCCCGACGCCGTCGTGGTGCCGGTGGGCGACGGCGTCATCATCAGCGGCGTCTACAAGGCGTTCCAAGACCTGCGCGCAGTCGGGCTCGCCGATCGATTACCGCGGCTCATCGCCGTGCAGGCCGAGTCTTCGGCGGCGATCCACGAGTACGTCGTCAGCGGGAAGTTCCGGCCGGCGCCGTCCCCCAAAACCGTTGCCGACTCGATCTCGGTCTCCGTGCCGAGCAATCCGGACCTGGCCCGCCGGGCCGTGCTCGAGAGCGGCGGGTTTTCCTTGACGGTCAGCGACGAGCGCATCATGGAAGCGCAGTCTCTCCTGGCCCGCGAGACGGGAGTATTCGCCGAGCCCGCCGCCGCGGCGGCCGCGGCCGCTCTTCTCTCCGATGAAGCGCGCCGACGGCTCGATCCCGGCTGGCAGGTCGTACTCCTCGTCACCGGCCACGGTCTGAAAGACGTCGAAGCTCCGCTGTCGCGGTTGCGTCTTCCCGAGGCCGTGCCGCCGGATTTTGCCTCTTTGCCGGCAGACCTGCTGGAGGGGCGGTCATGAAGATCTTGGTCCGCGGAGGCACGCTTTATTCGAAAGGCCGAATCACATCCGGAGATCTGCTGGTCGAAGACGGCGTTCTCGCCGCCGTCGGCGATTGCCGCGGTTTGGCCGGCGGCGCGGCCGTGGTCGAAGCCGGGGGCTGCCACGTTCTGCCGGGACTCATCGACCTGCACGTGCATATCGACGATACGATCGGCCGCTTCCGCCTGGCGGAAACGTGGGAGAGCGGCAGCCGCGCCGCGGCGGCGGCGGGAATCACGACCCTCGGCGGCTTCATCACCCAGAAGCCCGACGAGCCGCTGTCGGCGGCCGTGGAGCGAGCCGAAGAGCGGGCCAACGGGAGTTCATTCTGCGATTACCTCTGGCATCTGACGCCGGCCCGCTTCCCCGAGGCCGACGGGACGGAAATCCGGCGGCGCCTCGAGTCGGGCTGGCGGACCTTCAAATTCTACACGACCTACCGCGAGAGCGGCCTCTTTGCGTCCTACGAGCGCCTCGCCGAAATCGCCGAGCGCTTGGCCCCGGTGGATGCGCGGCTGCTCGTCCACGCCGAAGATGAGGATATCCTGGCCCAAGCCGGGGCTTCGGTGCGCGGGCCGCTGCGCGCGGCGGACTACGCCCGGCTGCGGCCCCCCGAAGCCGAGCTGCGCGCGGTCGAGCGCATCGCCGACATTGCGGAGGAGACGGGGGCCTGGTTTCACATCGTCCACGTCTCGACGCCGGAGGCCGCGGAGATGATCAGCGGCGCCCGCGGCCGGGCGCGCCTTACCTCGGAGACCGCGCCGCATTATCTGTTTCTCGACGATTCCTGGCTGGGCCGCCCTGACGGCCACCGCTGGCTCTGCACCCCGCCCCTGCGCGACGCGGCTCGCGCCGGCCGCCTGCGCGAGTTGGCCAGGACCGGAGCGTTCGACACCTACGCGACCGACCACTGCGCGTTCAGCGTCGCGGATAAAGACAGGGGCCGGGACGACCCGCGCTCCGCCCCCATGGGCCTCGCCGGGATCGGCGCCCTGCCCCGCCTCGCCTTCGCCCTTGAACCGGAGCGGCCGGAGAGGGCTCTGGCCGAAATGAGCCTGCGGCTGGCGGGAAACCCGGCCCGGCTGGCCGGCATCGAGGGACAAAAGGGCGCGCTTGTCCCGGGCTTGGACGCGGATATCGCCGTGTTCGAGATCGCGGTCCGGGAAGAGCCCCTGGTTTCGGGAGGCGCCGGAAGCCAGGAAACCTACCCCGGCTTTCGCAGCCCGCTGAGGCTGAAGCATGTCTTCCTCCGCGGCCGGCAGCTCGTGGCCGACGGCGCATGGAGAGAGGCCGAGGGATTCCCAGGGAGATGTCTATGGACGAGCTGAAGGAAAAAGGCTGGCGGAACGACGCCGAGGCCAAGGTCGCGGGCCGGACCCGATATACCGACGACATCAAGCTCCCGGGAATGCTCCATGCCGTTCCCGTCTACGGCGATTTCGTCCATGCCCGCCTGGTCGCGGTCGAAACGGCGGCCGCGATGAAGTCCAAGGGCGTCGTCCGCGTCATCACCTCCCGGGACGTGCCCGGCAACAATCGCGGCGGGCAGATCGTGAAGGACGTCCATATCCTGGCCGACGATAAAATCCGCTATCACGGCGACGTCGTGGCCGTGGTCGTGGCCGAAACGCGCGGCCAAGCCGTCGCCGCCGCGAAGCGGGTGCGCGTGTCCGCCGAGCCGCTTCCGGAAGTCCTCGACCCCGACGCGGCCCTTTCCCCGGACGCGCCCCTCGTTCACGAAGAGCGGGGCACGAACCTCATCCACCGCCATGTCGTCCGGCGCGGCGATGCCGACCGCGGCTTCGCCGAATCGGCCCATATCATCGAGCAGGAGTTCCGCACGCCCTTCGTCGAGCACGCCTACCTCGAGCCGGAGGCCGCGCTCTGCGCCGTCCGCGCCGACGGGATCGTCGAGGTGCGCGGGAGCATGCAGCATCCTTATTCTACGCGCCGCTTCGTCGCCGAGTTCCTCGGCCTGCCCCTGGCCCGCGTCGAGGTCTTGGGCACGCCCATGGGCGGCGGCTTCGGCGGCAAGGACGACACGGCGGCCATCGTCTGCGCCCGGACGGCGCTGGCCGCGCTTCTCACCGGCCGGCCGGTCAAGATGACCTACGACCGCGAGTGGTCGATGCGCGAGAGCTACAAGCGGCATCCCTACCGCCTGCGCTACCGCATGGGCGTCGGCGCCGACGGCCTGATCCGCGCCGTTCGGTGCCGCATCGTCGCCGACGGCGGCGCCTACTGCTCGGTCTCGCCCTGGGTGACCTGGCGCTCGACCGTTCAGTGCTGCGGCCCCTATGTCGTTCCCGGCGTCGATACGGACGTGACGAGCGTCTATACCAACCACGTTTTCACCGGCGCCATGCGCGGCTTCGGCTCGCCCCAGGTAAACTTCGCCGTCGAACAGCTCGTCGAGATGGCCGCCGAGAAATCCGGCCTCTCCGGCGTCGAATTCCGCCGGCGCAACATGGTCCGCCAGAGGAGCACGACTATCACCGGCCAGGTGCTCGAGGGCCACGCCGTCAGCATGTCCCAAGTCTTGGAGCGCGTCCTGGCCGAGAGCGGCTACGAAGAAAAGCTCCGGCGCTCGTCGCGCGGCCGGGGCGAGGACGATAACTACGGAATCGGGCTGGCCATGAGCTACCGCGGCGTCAGCCTCGGCGCCGAGGGCACGGATGTCTGCGCCGCGGCGGTCAGCGTCCAGTTCGACGGCTCGGTCCTTCTCGATGCCGGCGTCCACGAGAACGGCCAGGGCTCCGAGAGCGCCATGATCCTCATCCTGGCCGAAGAGCTCGGCATCGACCGCGGCCGGATCGTATACCGCCCCTACTCGACATCGAGTATTCCCGACAGCGGGACGACGGTCGCCTCGCGAGCGACGATCATGGGCGGCGGGGCGGTCAGCCGCGCCGCGGCCGCGGTGCGCCAACAGCTGGCGGGCGCCGTCGCCGCCGAGCTTGGTTGTAAGCCCGAGGAGGTCCGCTTCGCCGGCGGCCGCTTAACCGCGCCGAACGGCCGGAACATCGGATTCACGGAGGCGGCACAGCGCCTCTACCGCGACCAGAAATATCCATATGCGCTCGGCATTTTCCCGGCTCCCCACGTGAACTGGGATGAACACACGGGGCAGGGAAAAGCCTATTTCACCTGGGTCTACGGCTGCCAGGCCGTCGAGCTCACCGTCGGCCGCCGCACCGGCCGCATCAAGCTCCTCAACGCCTGGGCCGCGCACGACGTCGGCCGGGCCGTGAACCGCCCGGCGCTTCTCGGCCAATTCTATGGCGGCATGGCCATGGGCGCCGGCTTCGGCCTCTTCGAGAGGGTCGGGATGGACGGCGGCCGGCTGCGCTCGCTCAATTACGACACCTACCGAATCCCGCGCTCGACCGACATGCCGGAGATGACCGCGGTCATCCTGGAAAATCGCGATCCGCTCTCGCCTTCGGGCGCGAAGAGCATCGGCGAGCCGGCCAACGAGCTCATGGCTCCGGCCATCGCCAACGCCTACTACCATGCCACGGGGAAACGGCGCTTCGACCTGCCCATCGGGGGTGCGAAATGAAGAAAGCCGCCCCTCCCCTGCTCGTGGTCAACGGCCGCCGCATCCACATTTCGGCTCGCGACCGTCACAAGAACCTGCTGACGTTCCTCCGCGAAGACCTGGACCTCACCGGCGCCAAGCGCGGCTGCGGCATCGGCATGTGCGGGGCCTGCACCGTCCTGGCCGATAACCGGCCCGTGCGCGCCTGCCGGACCCTCGTCGCCGACGTCCTCGGCCGAAACGTGACGACCATCGAGGGAATGGCCGCGCCGGACGGGAGCCTGCATCCGCTGCAACAGGCCTTCGTCGACTTCGGCGCGATCCAGTGCGGCTTCTGCACGCCGGGCATGGTCCTCGCCGCTCATGCCTTTTTAATGAAACATCCCGAGCCCAGCCGCGCCGATGCGCGCCGGGCCATCAGCTCCAACCTGTGCCGCTGCACCGGATACCAGCAGGTCATCGACGCCATCCTGGCCGCCGCGCCGAGCTACCGAAAATAGGAGTCGCCGCATGAAGGATTTGCATCTGGACGCGAAGCTGCGGGAGCTCGACAGCCTCAAAGCCGACCTCGGCAACCGCGATTTCCTGCTGACCTGGGAGCATTCCCTGGCCGAGATCCGCTCGGTCCTGCTCACGGCCCAATGCCTGCGGGCGCTCCACGAGGCCGGCCGGTCGCTTCGCGTCTTCGACACGGGTCTGGCCGTCTCGATCTTCCGCGACCAGTCGACCCGTACGCGCTTCAGCTTCGCTTCGGCCGCGAGCGCCCTCGGCCTGACGCTGTCCGACCTCGACGAGACCAAGTCGCAGGTCGCCCACGGCGAGACCGTGCGCGAAACGGCGGTCATGATCTCCTTCCTGGCCGAAGCGATCGGCATCCGCGACGATATTTACCTCGGGGAAGGCAACCGCTATATGCGCGAGGTGGCTGCGGCCCTCGAGGAAGCGCACGAACACGGTGTTCTCTCCAGGCGGCCTTCCATCATCAACCTGCAGTGCGACATCGACCATCCGACCCAGACGCTGGCCGACCTCCTCCATCTCGAGAACCGCTGCGGCGGCTTGGATGGATTGCGCGGCCGCAAGTTCGTCATCTCCTGGGCGTATTCCCCGAGCTACGGCAAGCCTCTGTCGGTGCCGCAGGGTCTAATCGGCCTCCTCTCCCGGTTCGGAATGGACGTGACGCTGGCCTTTCCCGAAGGATATGACCTCCTTCCGGAAATCGTCGACCTCGCCGGAAAGCAGGCGGCCGCAAGCGGCGGCGCCTTCCGCGTCAGCCACGACATGACGGAAGCGTTCACCGGCGCCGAGATCGTCTATCCCAAGTCCTGGGCGCCGATGCAGGTCGCGCGGCGGCGCACCGAGCTCCTCCAAAATGCAGATGCGGGGGGATTGCGGGCCCTCGAAAAGGAAGGCCTCGCCGAAAACGCCCGGCACAAAGCGTGGCAGTGCGATGAAGCCCTGATGAAGCGCACGGCCGCAGGTTCCGCCCTCTATATGCACTGTCTGCCGGCGGACATCAGCGGCGTGTCGTGCGAGCAGGGCGAAGTGAGCAAAGACGTCTTCGAACGGTATCGGCTCGAGACGTACCGCGAGGCATCCTGGAAGCCCTTCGTCATCGCCGCGCTAATTTTTCTGACCCGCCTGCTGAGTCCGCTCGAGTCGCTGCGGCGGCTGGCCGAGTCCGCCCCGCCGCGCATCCGCTGAGGTGACACATGTCGAAAATCATCCGGCACGTGAACGAGAAGGTCATGCGCAAGACGGCCGCCCGATGCCGCGAGCGGGGCGTCGTCATCCCCGCTTTCGCGGAGCTCCGCGACCCGGCCAAGATATCGGCCGCGATCCGCAAAAAACTGCCAGGCCTGGGCCTGGACGACGTTCATCCCTTCAATCTCTTTCGCATCAGCTGGAAAAACGATGTGACAACGGGGCTGTACGGATCGGTCAACGCCCTCGAGCTTCCTGCCGCGGTCACCGGCATCGAGGCGCGGGTCGTCGGCCTGGTCGGCAAGCATTTCCCGACCGGCGCCCACAAGGTGGGGGCGGCCTTCGGCTGCCTTGTCCCGAGACTGGTCTCGGGCGAGTTCGACCCCGAGGTCCACAAGGCGGTCTGGCCGTCGACCGGCAACTATTGCCGTGGAGGCGTTTTTGACTGCGCCCTGCTCGGCTGCAAGGCCGTGGCCGTCCTCCCCGAGGGGATGTCCCGCGAGCGCTTCGACTGGCTGCGCGAAATGGGAGCCGAGGTCATCGCCACGGCTGGCTGCGAGTCGAACGTCAAGGAGATCTACGACAAGTGCCGGGAGCTTCGCGCCGACCCCATCTATATGATTTTCAACCAGTTCGACGAGTTCGGCAATCCCATCTTCCACTACCACGTCACGGGACCGGCGGCTGAGGAAGCGTATCAAGCGCGCAAGCCGGAGCGCGGCCGCCTGGCGGCGTTCGTCTCGGCGACAGGATCGGCCGGGACCATCGCCGCCGGCGATTATCTCAAGACGCGGCATCCGGACCTGCGCATCGTCGCCGCCGAAGCGCGGCAGTGCCCGACGCTCTTCATGAACGGCTTCGGAGGCCACCGCATCGAAGGCATCGGCGACAAGCACGTGCCCTGGGTGCACAACGTCCGCAACGCGGACGCCGTAGCCGCGATCGACGACGAGGACTGCCTGCGCCTCCTCCGGCTCTTCAACGAGGAGGCCGGCCATCGCCACTTGCAGACCCTCGGGCTGTCGGGAGCCGAGTGCCGGAGCTTGTCGCTCCTCGGCATTTCCGGCATCTGCAATATGCTGGCCGCGGTCAAGGCGGCGCGCTATTTCGATCTGGGCAAGGAAGACGTCGTCCTCACCGTATTCACCGATTCGCTCGACCTCTACCGCTCCCGCCTCGAGGAAATGCGGCGCGACAAGGGCGCCTATCGCGAAATCGACGCCGCCCGCGACCATGCGGCGGTGATCGGCCACCAGGGAATTGACTGGTTCAAGGAGCTTGGCTATTACGACCGCAAGGCCGTCCACAACCTCAAGTACTTCACCTGGGTCGAACAGCAGGGCAAGACCGTCGAGGAGCTGAACGCCCTGTGGGAGCCCGGGTTCTGGGAGGAGATGTTCACCTCGGAGATCGCCGAGTTCGAGCGGCTGATCGCCGCCTTCAACCGCGAAGTCGGGCTATAATCATAACACTGGATTAAACAACGAAATGTCGAAAGATTTTTCGTTGGTCTGCCTTTGAGAAGACGGTGACGATGTAGAGAGTCCGTCCTTTCCACATGTAGGCGATTCGGTAACGGCCTGAATCGAGCTCCCAGAGCTCTTCCATTCCTGCGAGCTTCTTGGACTGACTAGCTGGAAGAGTCCTTTGCGCCAGTCGTATCAGATCATCAACGACACGAATGGCTTGTTGGCGGTTCTTCTTGATGATGCTCTTGAGATCGCGGGCCGCCCGAGCGGACAGCTCAACATTGTCCGGGATCTCAGCGAAGGTTCTTTTTGGCAAAGGACTTCAATGTAACTGTATGTTTCTTCTTAATGTCGTTCAGGCCTTGGCCGATTGCCTTAATGTAGGCTTTCTCGTTTTTAAGAATGAGATCGGTTTCACCTATGGGCACGATTGCGACCGCGGGCTTGCCGTGTTGGGTCACGATGGTCGCTTCGCGAGAGGAGACGACCATGCGAATGACCTTGTTGGTGTCGTTTTTCAGGGTAACGGTGTTAATAAATGTCATAGCTATATTCCTAGCTATATTATAATCCCGAGGTCAATGCTTGTCAATATCTATGCATGGTTTGAGAAGACCATTTCTAAGTTGTTCAAGGGCTACGAAACGGTCTTTAAGCTCAGACTCGTTAAGAAGCCCCTCTCGGTACAATATGCGCAGTAAATCTTCAGCTGAGGCGATCCCACCTTTCTTTCGATTGTTGCAGGAACGGCATGCCGAAACGAGATTTTTGTAACTATTATTTCCTTCAGGGCGAGACATAACGTGTTCAATCACATAGTTATGCGCATCGAGTTTCCTGCGGCAATAGAAGCAGAGGTTCCCATCACGTTTAAGGATGGCCATCCGATTTTCCGGCAGAAAAAAATCTATCTCCTCTATATTCGGCTTGCCGCTATCCACCAGTTTACCTAAAACGATCCCTGGAATTTCTCTTGGAAGAAATAGTTTGAGGCGGCGGCCCGTGTGCGTCGTCAATAATTTTTGTGCAGCCCTTGGCTTCTAAAGAACGTAGCTTCTCATAGGCCGTACTCTCGGACATAGGCTTGCTTTTCTCTCCAATGCCGCATGCCATCCGAGAGCGCGCGGATTTAAAGCCAAGTACCACTTCATCTTCATCCAGGAGACGGCTTTGCCGAAAAATGAAGAGATAAAAGCTTGTTCATAACAATCGAGCTTTGGCGCAAGCCGGGACCACGCCGCCGTAATCGGCCACCAGGGAACGGACTGGTTCAAGGAGCTGGGCTATTACGACCGCAAGGCCCTCCATAACCTCAAGTATTTCACCTGGGTCGAGCAGCAGGGGAAGACCGTCGAGGAGCTGAACGCCCTATGGCAGCCGGAGTTCTAGGAGGAGATGTTCGCCGGCGAGGTTGCCGAGTTCGAGCGCCTGATCACCGCCTTCAACCGGGAAGTCGGGATCTGATCTACCGGATTGAATTCTTGATATCAAGAAATTGTCGAGATCGCCGTCGATTCAATCGATGCGAATTTCGAATCTGACCAGCACCGCCAAGCCCCGACTTCGTCCTGCGTATTTAGAATTGCTTGGGCCGAAGGTCGCTCCTTCTCGAGTTCTCAAGCCTTCAAGATCTTCAAGCGATGGCTGCTCTGGACGGCGGCGCGCAGCTCGCGCAGGACTTCCTCTTCGTCCGCCAAGCGCGGCCACTCGGCGACGGCCTCCGCTGCACGTTCCATGATGGCGGAGGCGTTCCGGATGCCGAATTGTCCGGCAACGGCCAACAAGTCCTTTTTGGTGAAGTCATCCCGTTTGCCGTTGATGCTCATTTGGTGGCGGCTCGTCCATTCGCCGGAGGGATTGTAAGCCCAGACGACGTCGAAGGCTGGGCTCAGCTTCCATTGGCCTTGACGGTCCATAAGAAAAGCGATGTTTCGCGTGTGGTCGTCCTGGTTGCGGGCCAGCACGTTGAAGACCATTCGCCGGAAAAACTCTTCTATGGCCTGATGTCCGAGATTGAGTTGTTGAATAACTTGGAAAGCCTGTTCATAGCTGTATTGCCCAACCGCATTGAAATCATAATGGGCCATGGCGCACAAGGACTGGACATGGATCTTACCGAATGCGTCGCGATCAAAGCGCTTGGTCATGAAGTGTGCTCTTGGGCCTTCCTTCAACAAGCGGCAGGGGGTCATCTCGATACCGGCCCCGGCCGCCATCTTGCTATAGACATATTCGACGCGGCCATATCCTTGAGGATCGCCCAGCGCCGTATCTTTCACGCCATCGAATTTAAGGATCCAGGATTCGAAACCGGGCGGCGCGGGGACCTGCCCGGAGCGGACTTCTTCGGTTTTCGGATTCCATGCGATCACCGCTTTAGCCCGGTTACCGCCCGCCGACGTTCCAATGCGAATGATCGTCCTTAGCGCTTCCGCCCGATCTCCTTTCAAGTTCGCGGTCCATTCGGTTCGATGACGCAGAATATCGGCGGCCAGCCGGGAGAGTTCGGCGATTTCAAGAGGAATGGCTTGCTGATTGCGCGGGCCGAGCGCCGGTTTGAACTCCAGTGCGCCCATAGCCCGGTTACCCATATAGCAGAGGCGTTCGATAGCCGTGAAATCTCTTGGGGAACGCCCTTGTTGGGCAAGCCAGACATCGATGATTCGGTTGCCGAAACGATCCGGCAAAGCGTCGGCAAGCAGGCCCGGCAGGCCGTGGAAGGTCTCGCGATTCAGGTTGGGAAACGAAAATATGCCGGATCGCAGCGGCATCACCAAGGGGGAGATCTCCCAACCCTGCTTCAGAAAGGCGTTCTCGTATTCGAACTCGGCGATCTCGCGCTCTTCGTTCCAGGCCACGGCTCCGGCATCCTGGCCCCATAACCGGACAGCAGCGACATTAACTTTTTTTGGGCGCGTGGGCATGGCCGCATCACTCGTTCTTGCCGCGATTCCGAACAAAGCCGGAAGCTCTTTTCCGCTCGCGTCCCTTAAGCCGGGCAAGCTGCACTGGACTCAATCCGGGCTCGGGGAAGAAGGCGTCTAGAGCGGCTAGATTTCCCAGGGCTCGGACGATCTTGATCAAGGAAGCCAACGTGCAAGCGCGGCCCGTTTCCAGGTATTGTAAGGAGCGCAAAGATACTCCCGCTTTCAAGGCGAGCTCGGCTTGGGTCATGTTGCGGTTCAGCCGCTCGCGCTGCAGTCGGTTCCCCAATTCGCCAAGGATCGCTTTATCGCTCATAGATTCTATTTTCATAGCTATAGTTTAATAGGGAATTAAAGAAATGTCAAGTATAAAGCGCACTTATATGCGTTTTATGTGCATAAATTCGATAAAAGACGCAATATAATGCGCTTATTGAAATTTAATTAATTCAAGACACGGGGAAAGACCTTCGAGGAGCTGAACGCACTGTGGGAATCCGGGTATTGGGAAGAGATGTTCACAGGCGAGATCGGCTAGTTCGTACGGCTGAGCGCCGAATTCAATCGCGAAGCTGGTCTCTAAGCGATATTAAGTCGGCGCCGGCCCCTGATCGAAATGACTGGAATCATCCAATCCGGGATTCTAGTAAAAATCCCCGCGGCAAGCCGCGGGGCATTCAAGAGCGCAGCTTCAAAGCAAGCTGCGCAGGCCCGTGCTCGAGGTCCTTGTGACTCTTTATATATCTCTGGATCACTTCACTCGTCAT
>Ga0172371_10000429_pt1 | contig 64677 bp, 55 predicted proteins | sample Lak12m_FD_114543 | JGI IMG/M metagenome (GOLD analysis project Ga0172371, IMG submission 114543) | Freshwater microbial communities from Kabuno Bay, South-Kivu, Congo - kab_022012_12m | ecosystem: Environmental > Aquatic > Freshwater > Lake | place: Democratic Republic of the Congo: South-Kivu... | reverse complement strand
TCGTTTGGAAGTTGATATGGTTCCATGACCTCCATTATCCATAATTAGTCGCATTTATACTAGAATCATTCCTCCTATTCTTTTAATGACATTTGACTCAATTTATGCCTGAGTAGTTACCAATTTTTTATTTGATGGGTATGAGATTGATAATCGCCTGCGAGAGAATTGATTATTTTACTGATGGTTGCAGGAGCGCCACTGTAATGCATTACTCCGTGATTGTTGGTCAGTTCTTTATCTGGCAAGGAGCTAACGAACTCTATAAATTTCCTCATAGATAAGCAAAGTTCTGAAAGCAGTTCTTGTTTGGATTGAGATGAATATTTTTCGGTAAACCGTGCATTGATATGGCTATAGTCATTAGGAGCATCACCGTAGTATATGGGAGGGTTTCCTGCGAGGATGGATAAAGAAGACTCGATCATCAGTATATTCCAGCCAATGAGGTGGGCAATAACATCCCTGGGCGTCCAGCCATTCATGGGGGTCAGGAATTGTTCATCAGATAAGGAGGCGACAAGCTCTGAGAATTTTTGGAAAGCGTGCTCCAATGGAAGTGAGGTTTTTTTATTCGTCATTTTAGTGTTTTCCCGTATTCAGCGCATTACCCGCACCCTGGCGGATGGATCCAATGGTGCGTGATGGCGGTCTTGCGGTCAGGTGGCTGGCAGGAGTGCCAGGCTTGCCTCGTTAAATTCGCAGGGTGCCCTTATGCCAGGTTCTGCCCGCGCAGCTTTACCTTCTCCCGCCAATCCTTGACCGCGAACGGCAAGTAAAGAAGCAGGCAGATGACCAGGCCGATGACCTCCAACCAGAGGATATACCACGGCCAGGATGGGAGCAGGTCGAGCAGGGATGCGGTCGGCGGCTTGTGTGCGATGAAAAGGTAATTGCTGCCGATGAGTTGATTGAGCACGAAAACCACCACCATGTAAACATTCATCCACATTGCAACCCGCAGGAGCGACTTCCACGTAGGTCGGGAACCCACCACGACCGTCATGTAAAGGGCAGCGGTGATGATCAGGCCGTGCGAGATGTAGGTTTGGAAGAAGCGAAAATGAGGAAAACCGTAGATGCCCAGGTCGGGTGTCAGCAAAGCTTGAAGTGCCCCACCAATTCCCAGGAAATAACAGAATTCGTAGATTGCGTAGTTCTTGGTCACCAACATCAACGCACCGGTCCATACCAGCAACGAGCAGAGGTGAAGGGGTAGCATGGTCTGGATTGTCCACTGACCTGTGAAGGCGTTCCACAAGTGCCAGCTTAGCTCGTTAGCCCACAGTACCCCCGCCATTACATATGCCAATGTGCGTCTCGTTTTCTCCGAGGTGTGCCTGCCGAACCAGATGAGGAGCAGGTTCAGCAGCACGATGGTCAGCAAAGCGATGATGTGGGCAGCACCAAACCAGATGAATGGCGCGCCAGTCCAATCTTTGGCGAAGAATTGAGACATGGGAATATCCTCTTACCTTAATACACCGCCAGTTCCTTGCGCCAAAAACAAGCATGGTGATGTAAAATCCAGTGATTCAGTATCTTTTCTGCTAAACCCAGCCTAGATTTTGTAATCCAGACTAGCAATCTATGGATGCTTTGTTTCGCTCTATCGCTGCCTTTACCAACCCGACGAAAAGCGGGTGTGGTTTCATTGGCCTCGAAAGGAATTCCGGGTGGAACTGGCTCCCGAGCATGTAGGGATGATTGGCGATTTCCGCAATCTCGACCAGTTTGCCATCGGGTGATATTCCAGAGAAGACCATCCCTGCTTTTTGCAGTTGTTCACGGAAAGCGTTATTCAGCTCAAAGCGGTGGCGGTGACGCTCATCAACCTGAGTAGTGCCGTAAATTTTGGCGGCTTTTGTCCCGGGTTGGAGCACACACGGGTACATGCCCAGACGCATCGTCCCGCCCATATCGGTGATGCCATGCTGTTCAAGCATCAGATCAATGACCGGGTATGGGGTACCTTGGTCGAACTCGGTGGAGTTGGCGTTCTCCCAACCCAGCACATGACGGGCAAATTCAGCGACCATAAGTTGCATCCCCAGGCATAGACCGAGGTACGGGATCTTATTCTCGCGCGCGTAACCTGCCGCCTGGATCTTACCTTCGATGCCGCGTGACCCGAATCCACCCGGAACGATGATACCATCGGCTTTCTTCACGATCTCCCAACCTTTGTCTTTTTCAAGTTCCACAGAGTGCACCCACTGCAGGTCAACTTCCACTCCCAGCGAAAGGGCGGCATGTTTGAGCGCCTCACGCACCGACATGTATGCATCCTGCAATTCCACGTACTTTCCAACCAAGGCGATCATGAGCTTTGGTTTCTCGCGTCGGACTTCAGCCACCAACTTCTCCCAGGCTTTCCACTCTGGCTTCCGGACCGCTATTAAGCCCAACTTCTCGACGATGTAATCTCCCACACTTGCTGCTTCGAGCAGAAGCGGGACTTCGTAAAGCACAGGCGTGGTGACCATTGGAACGACCGCACGCTGCTCCACATCGCAAAAGAGGGCTATCTTTTCGGTCAGGCCGTTGTTTACGGGGTAATCGGAACGAGCGATGATCATATTGGGCGAGATGCCTATGGAGCGCAACGCAGCTACCGAGTGCTGTGTGGGCTTGGTCTTCAGCTCGCCGGTCGCTCCGATGTATGGAATCCATGTTACATGGATGAAGAAAACGTTCTCGCGCCCGACCTCATTGCGTAACTGTCGCAGCGCCTCCAGAAAAGGCTGGGACTCGATATCGCCCACAGTCCCACCAACCTCCACCAGGACGATCTCCGCATCCAATGTCTTTGCAACCAGCCCGATCCGCCGTTTAATCTCATTGGTGACATGGGGGATGACCTGGATCGTGCCACCCAGGTAATCGCCACGCCGTTCCTTGGCAATTACCTCGGCGTAAACCTGGCCGGTTGTCACGTTACAAACGCGGTTCAGACGGATATCAATGAATCTTTCGTAGTGACCCAGATCCAAGTCCGTTTCAGCGCCGTCATCCAATACAAAGACCTCCCCATGTTGGTAGGGATTCATCGTTCCTGGATCCACGTTGAGGTAGGGATCAAGCTTCTGAACAGCGACTTTCAAACCGCGTTCCTTGAGGAGGAGACCGATGGCAGCAGCAGTCACACCTTTACCAACCGATGAGACAACACCACCAGTAAAGAAGAGATATCTTGTGGGCATTGGTCACCTCATGTCCTCAATCCCAACCCCACTCCTGAAAGCGGGAACTGGGGTTTGGGGGGAGGGTCGCAATTTTTGGTTGTTCCCTTTGCCTGAAAGGGGAGAGGGGGAAAGGGGTAAGGCGATAAACGAAGCGGGGAGGGCAATTGTGCCCTCCCCACCCGGGGGTAATAAAGGTTCTTGATGCGCCTGGAAAGGCTTTTTCATTCGATCAATTTACCCAGATCTACGGCAGCGCGGCGCATTTCAAGGAAGAGGAGACCCAGCTTTGCTTCCTGTCGTGCCAACGCGGTCAGCACCGCCTCGTGTCCAATGGAGGTCAGCAGAATATACCCACCACTGCCGCGAATATACACCTGCTCGAGCTCACCGCGACCCATCTCACTTGAAATCCGCTCGCAGAGGCTTAAAATGGCAGCAGACATGGCCGAAATACGATCCTCCTCCACCTCTGCAGGTAAGGCTGAGGCCATAATCAACCCATCCGCTGAGACGATGGCGGAGGCTTCAATATCCGGCGCGGCAGCTTGCATGGTACGCAACCTGTGAACCATCAACTCGCTTTGAGATACACTCATAAACGCCTCTCTATCTTGTCACTGGGTGAGTTTACCATAAATCCACTTTCATGAACAAGTTACTTGCCTTTCCTTGTCAATATTCGCCATAAAACACGCCGAAGGAGGTTGCCCAGCAGCGCGCCAACAAGGATAACAACAACCAAGCCGCCGAAAAATGCAATGCACAATACCTGTGGCAGAATTGACCCAGAGATATATTGTTCCGCCCCCGAGTTTTGCATGGAAAGAAAGACGATCACCCATGCAGCCAGACACAGGATGATCACAAGGAACGAACTCATCGCGGCTAGTCGGCCCAAGCAGGTGCGACGCAGCGCGGGTTCAAACCGTTCGGCTTCTTTGATTGCACCAAGTTTACGTAAGCGGTTAAAGATCGTTCGCATTTGATACCTGGCTACAATTGTACCAGAGGGTGTTGATAAAACGGCAATTGATCGTATTCAACATCGAAAATTGCCATTTTTTGAAAAATAACAGGTGATTCAGCCTGTTTTTATTGTTGAATTGATAGGTAATTCCTGCCTTTCCTGTCTCTTTTCCTTCAATTTCGACAATTCACCCCTGGTTATGCAAATTCGGGGGATTGAGTCTTGAAACCCACACCCGTAAGTAACTTCACGATCCTTTTCAAGTTGAGCATGATGGCAGTCAGGAAAGCTTGCACCACAAAGCCCAGCGAGCCGAGGTAACGGCAGCGTCCGAAGCCATGCCCCTGCTTGGCTTCACCAAATTTGCGCTCGATTTTGTAGCGCTCCTGCAATCCTTCGTGATACTGCGGCATCTTCAACAAATCCAACCAGGGCTGTTTATTGTCATTCTTCTTTGTAGTGCGGGTTTTCTTCAAGCGGATGGCCGAGTACAGCCCGCGTTGATCCAGATAGTAGTGATTATTCCCATCGTCATAGCCCTTATCTGCGGTGTAGATTTCCACCGACAATCCTTGCTTCAGATCCTGGTCCACCAAAGAACAAAAATGCTGCCCATCATAATCTGAGCCGGAAGAGGTCTCCAGGCTGGTGATCAGGCCGTTCTCTGCATTCAAGCTGACATGAGCTTTGTAACCGAAGAAATACTCTGTCTGTTCTTCTTCCTTGCCCTGCTTTGTCTTGACTTTGTGCTTCTGCTTGACGCCCCAGCGGGCATCCGGGTCACGCGGTCCTTTGCCGTGCTTCTGCCGTCCCTGGTCTTTCACCGTATTCACATTGGCAATACTGTGGACACTATCTACAATCTGGATCGAGCCAAACTGAATGCCACTTTCCACAGCTATCTGGACTATCTCGGCGAGCATGCCTTCAAAGACAGCCAGTTTTCCATTCTGCTGCAAGCGCTCACGAAACACACTCAGAGTGGAATGATCGGGGGCTTTTTGATCCACTGCCAGGCCAACAAAGTATTTGGCAGATAAATTGTCGTTCACATACGCTTCCACCTGCCGTTCGGAAAGATTGTAGAGAAAGGCGATCAAGGTGACCTTGAGAAGCAAAGCTGGATCAAAGGGCGGACGACCATACAGACCGCCACCTTTGTAGAGCTTGATCAGGCGCCGGGTAAAACGTTCCCAGGGTATATGTTGTTTCAGTTTGCGCAAGAAATGATCCTCGGGCACAATTTGATCGTATAAATAGTCGCCAAAGAATGAACTCCGTCCTGTCTCTACAAAGCGCTCCTTTTCCATGCCGGGCTCCTTAAAGTGGATTTGCCTGATTATATTAAAGTCGCCTTGAGAAGTCAATTAAGAACTTGTTTTTCAACAATCTCGTACCAATAAGTTGACCCATCCTTGTCTTCGTGTTAAACTTATCTTTCACATTTTATTCAACATGAAAGGAGCCTGCCATGAAAAAAAAACCAGGATGTTTAGCCGGTCTGTTCAAATTGATCCTCCTAGACAATTTATACGATTGGCTTCAAAAAAAGTTCGGGTTTGGACGCGGTTGCTCGTGCGCGGGGTTAGGATGTGGTTTCATCCTGCTGGTGCTCGTGCTCCTCATCGCTTTTTCGATCCTTACCCACACCGATTGGCTACGCCTCTTCTAATCACTGATGTACAACCGGATTGCACTACCTGTGTTATTCTATCTAATATTGCTATGGGGCTTGCTACCGGCGGAATACGTCTCGGCGCAGGCACCCGGCGCGCAGATAGTGATCCGCTCGCCGATAGCGGGGGAAGCCTTGCAAGGACAAGTGATGATCATTGGCAGGACCGAGATCGCTGGTTTCGTATCTGCGCAGATTGCATTTGGATATTCGGATGATCCAACTGACACCTGGTTTGTAATCGCCATCAACAGCCAGTCGGTACGGGATGGGTTGTTAGCGGTATGGGATACAACAGCGATCACCGACGGCCTCTACACCTTACACCTGCGAGTGACCATCAACGATGGCAGCCATTTGGATGTGAGCGTTACAAACCTGCGCGTTCGCAACTACACGCCAATCGAGATTAACATCCCAACCATCGCGCCGCTCCAGCCTGTAACAGAGGTCGTGGCACCCAACACGCCGATTTTCACACAATTCCCAACCCCCACCCCACTCCTGCCCAACCCAGCCGCGCTAACGCCTGCAGCCATCTCGGGCAGCCTGGTGTATGGCGCCTTTTCTGTTCTAGCATTCCTGCTTTTATTATTCCTCATATTCCGTATCCGCCGCAAATGAACATAGCACCAACCGTATATAACGCATAAACCACGCATTTCACATCTCTATCATCGCTGAAGATGTTGGAGATTGGATTACAAAACGCAATTGATGACTGACCAATCCTTCCTGATTGCCGGCCTTGGCAACCCCGGCCGCGAGTACCGTGTGAGTCGCCACAACATCGGTTTCATGCTGGTGGATCAGCTTGCGGCCAAACTGAACGCGCGCTTCACCCGCTTCCAATCCAAGGCATTGGTGACGAGTGCGGTATATCGTGGGTACAAGGTCATCCTTGCCAAGCCGCAGACCTTCATGAACCTCTCCGGTCAATCAGTGCATGGGCTTATCCGCTTTTACAAACTTCCGCTGAGCAACCTGCTCGTCGCCCATGATGACCTCGACCTGCCGCCCGGCACCATCCGGATCCGACCGGATGGCGGTTCAGCGGGGCAAAAGGGGATGGAGTCCATCATCCAGCGACTCGGCACAGATGAGTTCCCGCGACTACGACTTGGCATTGGACATCCACCCGGGCAGATACAAGCCCCTGAGTACGTTTTACAGGATTTCTCAGCCTCCGAGATGGCTATCATCCTCGAGACCCTCAACCGCGGAGTGGATGCTACACTGGAGTTCATTGCAAATGGGCTGGATGCGGCGATGAACAAATATAATGGCTTGATTTCATGAAATGTCCCATCTGCTCATGGTCTTCTGAAGACAATGAGTATCTGCTTGTTTCAGAAACAACGAATTGGCGCGTCTGCCTTGCACCAAACCAAAGTCTGATTGGAAGGTGCGTGGTCTCCACGAGAAGACACGTGGGCGACCTGGCTTTCCTGACCCGGGATGAGATCATCGAGTTCTTCCATATCATAGGCGCGTTGGAAGAAGCACTGCGGCGCGCCTTTGGGGCTACGATGTTCAACTGGTCGTGTTACATGAATAACGCACACCAGGAAACGCCGCCGAATCCACATGTCCACTGGTGGGCAGTGCCGCGCTATGACCATGTTATCAAGTACAATGGCTACCTTTTTGATGATCTGCACTTTGGCAATCCGTATGACCATTCCCGCTGGTTTACGCTTCCCGTTGATGAGCGGTGTAAAATTGCTGAACGTGTCCGGTTGAAATTGCCTGCAGAGTAGGTGTATGGAAACCCTCCTCGGCCAAATCCGCTCCCTTTCCTCATACCAGGAGCTTTTGGACGCCTTGAGAACCGGCCAGTACAATCCCAGACTGGCCTTGCCGCGCGCCGTCCGCCTTCCGGTGCTTGCCACACTTCACCGCGACATGGATCAGCCGATCATCCTCATCACTGACCGCGCCGATCACGCCCTGGCCTTACACGATGAGCTGGCCTTCTGGCTACCGGATCCGCCGCGACTGTTCTTCTCTGAACCCAATCCACTATTTTATGAAGAAGCTGCCTGGGGTAGCACCACCCGCCGCGAACGCTTGCAGGTATTGACTGCGCTGGCTGCCTATCACCTGCCGTTTTACACAGAATCTCATAAAGCACCGGTCATCATCACCTCGGCACGAGCCTTGATGACGAGGACCCTGCCGCGCCGAGATTTTCTCAAGGCGAGTAATCTACTCAAAACAGGACAAAGCCTGGCACCGAACAGTTTGCTCAGGGCATGGGTGCGGATTGGCTACCAACCCGCGGATACCGTCCTCGAATCGGGGCAAATCTCACATCGCGGCGGCATCTTCGACATCTGGCCACCGCGCGAGCTGTATCCCGTTCGCCTGGATTTCTTCGGTGATGAGATCGAGACCATCCGCCAGTTCGACCCAGCCACGCAAAGGACCATCAATAAAATTAATTCAATATTGATCACTCCTGCACGGGAATTCATCATTTATAACGAAACTGACAAGTCTAGCAAGACTTCGAAGTCTGACACGTCTGACATGGAAGCCACGCTGGATATGCCGGATATATCAGAGCGGATTTCTGAATTCCAGATTCCCTTGCTGCATCCATATACCTCGAGCATGTTAGATTACCTTCCGTCGAAATCTCTCGTTTTGGTGGATGATTTTAGCATTTTCGAAAGCGCTGTCTCAGAGATCGAGGAGCAGGCGGTTAAATTGCGAGCCGAATCGATCGCTGAAGGGATTCTCGCCGAGGATTTCCCGGTGCCTTACCTTACCTGGCTGGAACTCGCGGATGACCTTCAAAACCATACCTGCCTGGAGCTCGGACTCTCCTCGGTGGAGGAGCAAAGCCGCGAGAATGCGGAGAAAAGCCTTGCAGCACAATTTGGCATCATTGAGCGTTTTGGCGGGCGGTTGAAACCCTTTATCGAATATCTTGAAAAGATTGTTATTGACGGCAATCATGTCATCGTCGCCTCCCGCCAATCTCCCCGGCTTGAAGAATTATGGAAAGAGCACAATAGCCAATCTTCAATCCACAATCCACAATTTCTTGATGCCTCCCTCTCTTCAGGTTTTACGCTCCATTCTCCCGACCCTCTTCTCTCCACTTACCTGATCTCAGACTCGGAGATATTTGGGTGGGAACGTCCACAACCACGCCAGCGCCCGCATCTGCTGGGGGAGACACCAGAGATCGCGTACGCAGACCTACAAGCGGGCGATTGGGTTGTCCATGTGGACTACGGAGTGGGGCGTTTCACCGGCCTCGTCCAGCGGACTCTCGATGGATTGGCGCGCGAGTTTCTACGCATTGAGTACCAGAATGGCGACCAGTTATACGTCCCCATCCATCAGGCAGACCGGTTGACGCGCTACATCGGCCCGGAGGGAGTGCCATCCAGCCCGGGTCACCTCGGCGGAGGGGAGTGGCCGGAGACCAAGCGGCGGGTGAGGGAAGCGGTGCAAGCGGTGGCAGCCGAGTTGCTCGACCTGTATGCAAAGCGCCAGATCGCAGAAGGGTTCGCATTCGAGGCAGATACTGCCTGGCAGTCCGAGCTAGAGTCCAGCTTCCCGTACATCGAGACGCCCGACCAGGTTCAAGCGCTGGTCGAAATTAAAAAGGACATGGAGACGCCGCGACCGATGGATCGATTGCTATGCGGCGACGTGGGCTACGGCAAGACGGAGGTAGCGCTGAGGGCTGCGTTCAAGGCGGTGATGAGCGGCAAGCAGGCGGCAGTGCTCGTTCCGACAACAGTGCTGGCACAACAGCATTACGATACCTTCCGCCAAAGACTTTTAGCCTTCCCGGTGACGGTGGAGATGCTCTCCCGCTTCCGCACGCCGCGCGAGCAAAACCAGATCTTGTATGCCCTGGCGGAGGGAGTGGTGGACATCATCATCGGCACGCATCGCCTGATCCAACCGGATGTCTCATTCAAAGACCTGGGGCTTGTCATCGTGGATGAGGAGCAGCGCTTTGGTGTTACACATAAGGAGCACCTGAAGAAACTGCGAACCGAGGTGGATGTGCTCACATTAACCGCCACACCCATCCCGCGCACCCTGTACATGGCGCTGACCAGCGTGCGCGATATCTCGAACCTGAATACGCCACCTGAGGAACGACTGCCCATTGTCACCCACATCGGGCCGTACTCTCCACGCCTTATCCGACAGGCTGTCCTGCGCGAGCTGGAGCGTGGCGGGCAAGTATTTTTCGTTCACAATCGAGTACAAACGATTGATGCCATGCGGATGCACCTGGAAAAACTTGTCCCGGAGGCGCGCATTGCCATCGCACATGGCCAGATGCCGGAAAACGAGCTATCGACAGTGATGCACCGCTTTACGGCTGGGGAGGTGGATATCCTGCTCTGCACCTCGATCATCGAATCAGGCCTCGACATTCCCAACGCCAACACTCTTATCGTGGACCGCGGGGATGCTTTTGGCCTGGCGCAGCTCTATCAACTGCGTGGACGAGTCGGACGCGGAGCGGCGCGAGCCTACGCTTACTTCTTCCGCCACCGCAAGCTGCGCCCCACACCGGAAGGCCAGGAGCGGCTCGAAGTTATTGCAGAAAACACCCAACTCGGCGCAGGCTACTCCATCGCGATGCGTGACCTGGAAATGCGCGGCGCGGGCGAGCTGCTCGGCACGCGCCAATCGGGACACATCGCTGCTGTCGGGTTCCACCTGTACACGCGAATGCTCGCGGCTGCGGTCCGCAATCTCCGCCAGACAGGTGGGGCGTCAAATGGTGAACATCGACCATTGGAAATAGGACTCTTGACATTAGATTCATCAATGAGCTTACCTGTTAACGTGGACCTGCCCCTGGCTGCTGGCATCCCCGAGGATTACGTGCCGGATCAGAACCTGCGCCTACGACTCTACCGCCGCCTGGCGGATCTGACCGACGAGGCTGCCTTTGAAGCATTGGCGGCAGAATTCGCCGACCGTTTTGGTCCACCACCGGAGATGGTGAATAACTTGTTCTACCAAATGCGTGTCAAGATGCGAGCCGAGAAAGCCGGACTTATCGCGGTCGGGATGGAGGCTGGTCAGATCGTTCTACGCTATCCAGCTCCACCGGAAGGCATGGAGCACAAGCGCTTGCCAGACATGGGTCCCGGGGTACGCGGTGGAAAGAATGCCTATTGGTGCACGTTTGGGAAGGATGAGGGTTGGGAGGAGAGGTTGCTGGAGACGTTATCCGCTCTTCGGATATAATACCAACATTATGCCAGAACCAGACATTAAAGTACGTTTGCTATCTTTATAGATAAAAAAGGAGGTTTTCGAATGGCCTCTCACCAACTGCTCTACCTCTCCCGCGCCGACGTGGAGAAGACTGCACTCGACATGCCCACCATCCTACGCTTTCTCGAAGAAGCCTTCCGCGAGAAGGGACAGGGCAAGGTCGAGATGCCACCCAAGCCGGGTATCCACACCATGCCGGATGCGTTCATCCATGCCATGCCGGCCTACATTCCTTCGCTGAAATCGGCAGGAATTAAATGGGTCAGCGGCTACCCGGATAATTACAAGCGCGGTTTGCCCTACATCACCGGTCTATTAATACTCAACGACCCCGAGACCGGCATCCCGCTTGCGGTGATGGATTGCACCTGGATCACCGCCATGCGCACCGGCGCGGCGACCGGCCTTTCTGCCAAGTACCTGGCGCGCACGGAGAGCAAGGTGGCCGGTATACTCGCTTGCGGCGTGCAGGGACGCACCAACCTGGAAGCGTTGGCCTGCCTGTTCCCCCTCGAACGCGTCTATGCCTATGACATCCTACCCGAGGCGCAGGAAAAGTACGTCGCTGAGATGCGGGGGAAGTTCAAGTTCGAGATCATCGGCGTTAAAGAGCCGAAGCAGGCAGTGGTAGAATCCGACCTCGTTGTCACCTCCGGCCCGATCTTAAAACACCCCACTCCCACCATCCAGAAGGACTGGTTGAAACCTGGATCGTTCGGCTCGGCGGTGGACTTCGACTCATATTGGGGTGGCGCGGCGCTAGCGCAGATGGATCGCATCAGCACCGACGATCACGCCCAATTCCAGTATTACAAATCCGTAGGTTACTTCCAGCAGACCCCCGATCCATCTGCTGATCTGGGCGAGCTGGCAGCCGGTCTCATGCCCGGCCGCCAATCGAATAAAGAGCGAACGCTGGCTATCAACCTCGGCCTGGCCATGGACGATATGGCGATTGCGCCGGAAATATATCGCCGGGCGAGGGAAAAGGGCATTGGCGTCTGGTTGCCGTTATAATGATAGATAATTGGACGCGGATAAACGTAGATAAACGCGGGTGTGTTTTTTTTAATATAGATCCGTGCTCACCCACACTGGTTCTTTGAATGATCGCGTCTTGCTCAGGACTAGCGAACACCTCTTGTGAAAAAGATCGACAAATTCACTCACTGTAATTGCATGGAATGGGTGCGTCATTGCGTGGCCTTTCTCCTACTCGCAGTTATCTCAGCTTGCAACCTGCCCTTGGTGGCTACAGCCCCCGCCTCACCGGAATCGGATACCCTGGCGACCATCGTCGCCATAACCATGCAATCGTTGCGTCCTTCAACCACACCAACAACAATGCTGACTTTGGCTGCCACTCGCACCCAGACGCCAACATTGTCTACCACTTACACCCCGGTGCCAACTTCCTCCCCCGTTGGGGCTCAGGTTTTAGGTAAAGTGTGTTATCCAACCGGGATTGCCACAGACCTGACCGCCTATTTCCAGAACACAAGCACCAACCAGGCTGTCGAACTGGCTATTGGCTCGGGGAAGACGCAGTATTCGCTCGAACTTCCGCCAGCCACATACTTCGCCTACGCCTGGGTGACGGATTACTCCATTGGTGGCTCGTACTCGGCTTGCGGAGCGACGCCCGGTTGCAACAACGCGGTGCCCAAGCCATTTACTGTCACAGCTGGGAAGACAGTCACTGGCATCGACCTGTGCGACTGGACGCATGGCCCGTTTGATGTGCCATACCCGCCCGGTTTCCAACCGACAGCCAAGCTCGGCATCCTGGCGGGTAGTATCAGCGGTCACCCGTATGGCAGCCTGCCGCAACTGATCATTGTCGCTTTCAGCCAGGATACGCCTTACTGGTACTGGGTGGGGACAGTTGCTGGACAAGCGTATTACACCATCACCGACCTGCCGCCGGGTAATTACCTGGTAGCTGCCTACGATACAGACGGTCACGCTGGTGGTTGCCCGAACCTTATGAAGGTCATTGCCGGCCAGACAGCCACAGCTGATATCAGCGATTGGAGCGGCTCGTATCCTGTCAACCCGTTGAAGTGAGAGCATTACGCGGTATTCAGTCGTAATCAACGATTTAGTCATTGCGAGCCTTTATTTAACGGCGAAGCGATCCTCGCTCGAATAAGGAGATTGCTTTTTCGGGCGTGGAGCGCCCTCCTCGTAATGACACACCAGGAATCGTGAGGGGGGAATTCGATCCCACCTTCTTGTTTTTAGAACAAATTTGCGATAAAATAGCCCCGCGTTTGCGGTCTATCGCTAATCGTCTTTATCATCCATATATGGACTTCAACCTTGTTGCCCCCTTCCAACCCACCGGGGACCAACCGGAAGCCATCCGTCAACTTGTGGATGGCATCGTGCGTGGATTCAAGCACCAGGTACTGCTCGGCGCGACCGGCACAGGCAAAACATACACCATTGCCTCGGTCATCCAGCAGATCCAAAAACCGGCACTAATCATGGCGCACAATAAAACTTTGGCTGCGCAACTCTACGCTGAGTTCCGCGAATTCTTTCCGCAGAATGCAGTCGAGTACTTTGTGTCGTATTATGATTATTACCAACCTGAAGCCTATGTACCACGCCAGGATCTATACATCGAAAAGGAGACCGAGATCAACGAGGAGATCGAGCGGCTGCGACTTTCAGCGACCACCTCGCTGATGTCGCGACGGGATGTAATCATCGTGGCTTCCGTCTCATGCATCTACGGGCTGGGCTCACCGGAGGAATATGGCAGGGGTGTGGTTACTTTGAGGGTGGGAGAGATCTATCGCCGCAACGCGCTGATCCGTCAATTGGTGGATGGACAGTATCAACGAAATGACATGGAACTGCGCCCGGGCACATTCCGCGTACGCGGCGATACGCTGGAGATCATCCCTGCTTACGTGGATAGGATCGGTTACCGCATTACCTTTTTTGGTGACGAGGTGGAGCGGCTGATGGAGTTTGTCCCGATGACCGGCGAAATTCTCGGTGAGCCGAATGAGGTGGCGATCTACCCGGCCAAACACTACCTGGCGCAGGAAGAGAAGATGAAGGAAGCCCTCGGCGACATCCAGCAAGAGTTGGATGAACGCATCGCCTATTTCAAGGCCAACGAAAAGCTTCTCGAAGCGCAGCGTATCGATCAGCGAACGCGCTACGACCTGGAGATGCTGCACGAGGTGGGTTATTGCTCCGGAATAGAGAACTACTCACGCCACTTCGACCGGCGCGCCCCAGGCACACATCCCTGGACACTGATCGACTTCCTGCCGAATGATTACCTGTTGGTGCTGGATGAATCCCATATGACCGTGCCGCAGATCCGCGGCATGTACAATGGTGACCGCAACCGCAAGGAGACATTGGTGGAGTATGGTTTCCGCCTGCCGAGCGCGCTTGATAACCGTCCGCTCAAGTTCCACGAGTTCGAGGAGGTGATGGGCAGCACCATCTACACTTCAGCTACACCGGGACCTTACGAGATGGGATGCGCCGACCAGGTTGTGGAACAGATCATCCGTCCGACGGGACTGGTGGATCCGGAAGTGGAGGTACGACCGGTTAAAGGTCAGGTGGACGACCTGGTCATGGAGATCAGGAGGCGGGTCGAAGAGGGGCAGCGGGTTCTCGTCACCACGCTGACCAAGCGAATGGCGGAAGACCTGGCTGATTACCTGATGGAGCTGGGGATCAAGGTCCATTACCTACACTCGGAGGTGGAGACGCTGGAACGGGTTGGAATCCTACGGGACCTGCGATTAGGTGTGTTCGACGTGGTGGTGGGCATCAATCTATTGCGCGAGGGCCTCGACCTACCAGAGGTCTCGCTGGTAGCGATCCTTGATGCGGACAAGGAGGGCTTTTTACGCTCGGATACAGCCCTCATCCAAACCACCGGCCGCGCTGCCCGCCATGTGGATGGGCGCGTCATCATGTACGCCGACCGCGTCACCGACTCGATGCGCCGCGCGATAGACGAGACCAACCGACGGCGAGCCAAGCAGGTGCAGTTCAACCAGGAACACGGCATCACGCCAGTCAGCATCCACAAGGAGATCCGCGACCTGACCGACTCACTCTCGATCAAGGCGGCGGCCGAGGTGAAGGGTGAGCACAAGACCACACGCGGCGAGGCGGCCACCTCACGGAGCGAACTGCAACGCGTCATCGCCCAATTGGAAAAGGAGATGAAGGAGGCAGCCAAGAACCTGGAGTTCGAAAAAGCGGCGGCCTTGCGAGATGAGATGTACGAGTTGAAGGCGGTATTGGCGGATGATGAATCGCTGAAACCTTGGGAGAGGTTGAAGATGCTGGCGGGGGAAGAGTAGAGAGTCGAGAGGAGAGAGTAGTGAATAGTAAGTTGTGACCAGTAGGCAGTAAGCAGCAGGTAGTTACCAGCAAGTGGTGTCCGGTGAACAGGAAGTATTTAGAAGAAAGTCAGTGCAGCGAGAAGTTAATAATAAAAAGGAAGCAGAGAGCAATTAGTAGTGAGCAGTGAGCAGTAAGCACTAGGCAGCAGATTGTAAGCAGTTAACAGTAACAGGGAGGGTCGTTCTTGGGTAATTCTTTCCGTTGACAGGCGGATTTCACCATAATACATTTTTAAGAAACCTTTTTGTTTCCTTCATAAATCCTTTAGATTCCTGCGCTATCCTTGGGGCATTACTCAGGAGCAATCCTGAAATTCAACCAAGGAGTAAGATCATGAAGAAACCCCTTTAATCGCCGTTTTAGTGGCGGTCTTGGCCGGACTGGCTGAATCTGGTGTAGCTTATGCCCAGAGACCGCAGCCAACCACACCCGGTGCGGGGGTTGGCCTGATGATGTCCAAGGGACCGGAGGGACCGTTGCACGCATACCTGCTCGAAGCAATGGCCAAGGCGCTCGGCATCCCGATAGCTGATCTGCAAACCCGCCTTGCGAATGGCAATTCATTTTATCAGATCGCCTTAGCACAGAGATTCGCTGTTGATGAAATCGCGACGCTGATACAGGCGGCGCGCAGCCAGGCCATCACGGCCGCTCTCGCTTATGGCGTCATCACCCAGGCACAGGCTGAATGGATACTGGTGCACGCCTTTGGGACAGGCAGCCATGGCCAGGGCATAGGATCAAGCCGGGGTTCCTGCGACGGAATGGGTGTTCAGCTCGGAACAGGGATGCAACGCGGCCGGCATTGGGTGCAACCATAAACGAGTGACATGTGATGAGTGACGCGAGATGTGTAACGTGTGACGCGGATTGTTAAAAAGGTCGGGGAGGCGCAAAGTTCGCTCCGATACATACACATCGTGAAAACAGGATCTAATAGCAAGCCCCCGTTCTCTTCGGGAAGACAGGTTCTTGTTTTATACCAAAGGCACCAATAACAGGGGTATTTTCACCCGCCGGACTACATTCGGTGCGATACTGCGAGCCCAGAAAGCGGCTGTCCCGGCGCGGCGGTGCGTGCCAAGGATCATCAGGTCAGCGGCGATGCGCTCGGCGGTCTCGCTGATGACGAAGACAGGATCGCCGCGAGCGATCTCTGCTTCTGCGGCCAAGCCGGCTTGGGACAGCTCATCGATGTGCTCCTGCAAATGCTCGCAGGCATTCTCCTCTTTTATATCCAGGTAAGCGGTGGCGGTTGCGGGGAGAAGCGTTCCAGCAGCGGCGACTCCATTCGAGAGTGTGCTGAGAGTTGGGATGACGGTCAGCAGGTACAAGTCAGCGTGATATGCTTTCGCCAGCGGTTTCGCCACGGAAAGGCTCTCATCGTGGATGGATTCGTCGTCCAGGGGTAAGATGATCCTACGGATTTGGAATACCGGCGCAGGTGTGGCGGTCGGTTTGAGCAGCAGGAGCGGTACATCGCTCTGCCCGACCACCTGCTGGGCGATATTACCGAAAAGGTAGTCGCGCACACCACCGGAGCCGTGCGAACACATCACGATCAGGTCCGGGTTAAATTCTTCAGCATGCTGGACGATGCTGGTGGCGACATTCCCGACCCCGGTCGAGTGGACGTGCCAATCGACCTTCGTTCCTTCCGGGAAAGCTGTCCGCGCGACGGCTTGCAGGTAAACTTCTGCCTCATCCGCTTTCGTCAGGTGGTGATTGCCGTGAATCGCTTGCGGCGCGTCCTTCTCGATGAGGTGGAGCAGCATCACCGGCATACCGAGTGTCTGGGCGAGCGAGGCGGCTGCTGGCAGCGCAGCTTCAGCCAGCTTTGAACCATCCAAAGGAAGGAGGATATGCTTAAACATGGGCTAACTCCCTGTGAAAACCTGAACCAGCAGGTAGATATTCAGGCAGATAATCAGAGCTGCCGCGAGGCTGGCCAATACAGTGGTGATCTCCTTGTTGACCAGAGTTCCCATCAGGTCGCGCCGCCGGGTGAACATCACCAGCGGGATGATGGCGAACGGCAACCCAAAGCTCAGCACCACCTGGCTGATAACCAATGTGCGCGTCGGCTCGAAACCAACCGCGATGACAATCAACGACGGGACCATCGTCGCCAGGCGACGCAACCAGGGTGGGATATGGCGGTGCAGGAAGCCTTGCATGATCACCTGTCCCGCCATAGTGCCGACAGACGAGGAGGATAAGCCGGATGCCAGCAGCGAGATGGCGAACACCCAAGAGGCAGCGCGACCCAGCAATGGTTCGAGTGTACGGTGCGCCTGCTCGATGGTCGCGATAGAGGTCAGGCCGTGCTGGTAGAAAGTGGAGGCAGCCATGATGAGCATGGCAGCATTAACTGCGCTAGCAATGCCCATGGCAATTGCCACGTCAACCAGCTCAAAGCGGAACAAGCGCCTTTGTTGCTCAGGCTTCTTGACAACCAAGCGATCCTGGGTCAGCGCAGAATGCAGGAAGATGGCGTGGGGCATGACCGTTGCGCCGAGGATGCCGGTCGCCAGCAGTACGCTTTCCGACCCGGAGAAATGAGGTACAAATAAATGGTAAGCGACGCCTCCCCAATCCGGGCGGGCGAATATTGTCTCGATGATGTAACTTCCAGCAACTACCGCCAGCAGCGTAGTGATGACCGCTTCGATGGGGCGGAAACCAAAGCGCTCCAAGCCAAGAATCAAGAAGGTTGCGATGGCGGTCAGGATTCCGGCCAGCCAGAGAGGGATGCCGAAGAGCAGGTTCATACCCAACGCAGCGCCAAGGAATTCTGCCAGATCGGTTGCCATGGCCACCAACTCCGAGATGACCCACATCCCCCACACCACCAGAACAGGGAATTGATTGCGGCAGTGCTCGGCCAAGTTCTTTCCAGTGGCAATACCCAGCTTAGCTGATAGGGATTGCAGCAGCATAGCCATCAGGTTGCTGCCCAGGATGACCCACAATAATTCGTAGCCTAACTTTGCGCCACCCTGAATGTTGGTGGCGAAGTTTCCCGGATCCACGTAGGCAACACTGGCGATGAACGCTGGTCCCAGGAAAGGAAGCAGGCGTGCAATCCAGTTCTTCTTACTTTTACCGGATAGGATCTGGCGGGCGGCATTAACCGTATTCTTATCGCCGGTGCGGAGGCTTGTGCCAGTATGTGTCTTTTTGGTGCTAACCATTAGGGGATGCCTCTCTTCCGTCTTTCGCTTTTGTCCACGGCAGCCGTTCCAAGTCCACATTTCCGCCGGAGAGGATGACTCCAACGCGAAGGCCTGAGAAATCCACCTTTTTCTCAAGAAGCGCACCGATCGGGACCGCGGCGGATGGCTCGATAATTATCTTGGCGCGCTCCCATATATTGCGCATAGCCACAATTATAGCTGACTCACTAACAGTGACTATCTTTTCCACGTGCTTCTGGATGATGGGGAACGTTAACGTGCCGAGAGAGGTAAGCAGGCCATCAGCAATTGATTGGGGTTGGATGGAGGGGAGGATACAGCCGGCTACCAGCGAGCGAAAGGCATCATCTGCCATTTCCGGCTCAGCGGCGACAATGCGGACTTTTGGATTAATGGATTTTATAGCAATGGCTATGCCACTCAATAATCCACCACCACCAACGGGCGCAATGACCATATCCAAATCAGGGACTTCCGCGAGAAATTCGAGGGCGACAGTCCCCTGACCGGCGATTATGCGCTCATCGTTATAAGGATGGATGAGGGTTGCTCCAGTCTGGGAGATGATGCGTTGCGAAGCTTGCTCGCGTGCTTCCAAAGTCGGCTCGCAGAAGGTGATCTCTCCGCCGTAATCAGCCACTGCTGTCTTTTTAACTCCTGGTGCGTTGGAGGGCATTACAATGATGGCTCTGATCCCTCTCATCCGCGCTGCCAACGCCAGCGCCTGGGCATGGTTGCCAGAAGAATGGGTTACAACACCGTGACATGCTTCCTCCTCAGAAAGCGAAAATACAGCGTTGCACGCCCCGCGGAACTTGAATGCGCCTGCTTTCTGGAAGTTCTCGCATTTCAGGAAAAGGTACGCGCCAGTCATCGTGTCCAGGCTGGCACAGGTCAGCACAGGCGTGCGATGGACGAAGGGGCAGATGCGAGCGTAGGCGGCGAGAATATCAGCGTAGCTTACCATTGGCTCATCTCTCCTTGCGCCTTAACCAGCTCCGCGCCCAGGTTGGCAAGCTCTTCCAGGAACTCCGCATTGATCAACCCTAGCATGGCAATGAAAAGGCCTTGCGGGCTGAAGAGGATGGCCAACTGGTCGTTGGAACCTTTTTTTAGAGGATATTTCTCCACCCAGGAAGCCAGTGGCTGGACGACCCATGGATTCAGGATCTGGGATATGCCAGCGCCATTGTTAGTGAAGGCGAAGAAATGAGGCTCCAACCTGGAGTTGAGGGGAGTGAGCGCCTCGACAAAGTCCAGACCAGGCGTCAGGTCAGGCGAGAAGCCAAAGATGGACAAAGAAGTCTTAGACACTGTCCTGCCCAGCGCGTACATCAAGCTGGTCTGCGTTCCCTGTCCCTGCATTTTCTGGGCGAGGTAGAGGAAATTTCCGTCCCATTTGAAGTCAGGTGAGAACCAGCGCGAGATGGGTGTCCCGCTGAAAGTTTTTGTCTCCAGTTTCCAATGTACGCCCGCGGTGATATGTTCTTCCGCTTCACTACCGGTGATGGATTCCTGCTCTTGCTGGAATGGTGCCTGCTCCAAACTGGAGGCCAACTTGAGCATCCCGCCAAGTGACATCTCCGCGCCGCCCACACCGAGAAACTCACGCAAGCGTTTAGCTTTCGCTTCCTTCGACCACAGACCGCTGCTGTATACCGAACTAAATGGGATGATCTTGTTGCTCTTGGTGACGACCACGATGCGATAGGCGGGAGAAGTACTGCGAGACGAGGACCTTTCCACCTGGATAGAGGCGATGTCAGAGACCGGTATCTTGCGCGAGGAATGGTGAAAAAGAGTATTACGGCTTATGGTCAAGATTCGGGAGAGGTGGTCCGCTTTAATCACCAGAATGGAGGCAAAGGAAAATACCAGCAGGAAAAGCACAAGCAGAATTGCAGGTATGATCCATTCCCCTGGTAAGCTGCGATAAAAGTATACCGCACCAACCAAATCCAACAGGCTAATAACCCAGAGGAGAACAGGATATTCACGGATGGTCAGTTGATCTATCGAATTACTCCTCATAGGAATCCTTCACCATCAACCAAAGAAAATTTGTGTATCTGTTCCCCTCGAGAGGTTTCTATTCGGTTTGGAGCCCGTTTTATCAGGTGATCATGAGGTTCCTGGTTATTATTAACGAGTGTATTAGAAATTGCCGACCACCGAATGAATACATGCCCGGTAGAAAGTGAGGGTGGGTTCATAACCGATTTGTTTATCTTTTCACCCGTAGAACAGTGGCTCATCGCCATTCTGTGGTCGGGTAAATAGTCATCCAGAAATATTATCGCTTACCCCGTCCAGCGCTTTGACCTCATCTGGTGTCAGACGCCAACCGAGCGCACCGGCGTTCTGGGCAGCCTGGGTGGCGTTCTTCGCACCGGGAATAGGCAAAGCTCCCTTGCAGATGATCCAGTTCAGTGCCACCTGGGCTGGCGTCTTACCACCGTGCTGCTGGCTGATCTCAGTCAATAGATGGAGCAGTGGGGTGGCGCGTCCAATAATCAAGCCTGCGCGAGCACCACGGATACCTGGTGGAAGCTTATCTGGAGTGTATTTTCCGGTGAGCAGTCCCTTCGCCAGCGGGCTATAGGCGATCAGACGGACATTCAGCTCCTGGCAGCGTGCCAGTAAACCGTTCTTTTCCGCCTTGCGGTTGAGCAGGTGGTATTCCACCTGGTTGGAGGCCAAGGGAATATCTTGCCGGGAAAGCACGTAGTAGGCGCGCTGCATCTGGTTCGTATCGTAGTTAGAAACACCAACAGCGTGGGTCAGACCAACCTTAACTGCTTCAGCCAATGCTTCAACCCAATATTCGACTGGGAAGGGTGGGAAATCCCAATGGATCTGGTAGAGGTCCACACATTCGATGCCAAGGCGTTCGAGGCTGTGGCGGAGGGAGCGTAGCAAGGTCTGTTTATTCCAGCGCCACGGATACGGCATGAATTTGGTCGCCACAAAAACAGGCGTATCGACTTCCTTGATGAACTTTCCCAAGAAATGCTCGGAGCGACCTGCACCATATACCTCGGCGGTATCCACCAGATTAACACCGGCTGCCAGTGAAGTCTGGAAAGCGGCACGGATGTCGTCCTCGAAGTAGTTTTGTCCGTACTGCCACATAACCCGATCTCCCCAAGCCCAGGCACCCAAGCCCATCAGTGTGTTATGAAGGAACATTATCTCACTAGCGATTTGTGTGGTCATACAGAGGATTCCTTTCTTCCAGGTGATTGTATCATTGCTTGGCGTGAGACACTACAAACCAGGATGATATGTATTTTTTATCAATCTTGGCTGCTGCCGGAAATTGCGGGTCAGGCTGGAGAAATGTGAGGCGGGGTAGCCATCTGATTGAAATCCGATTACAATGAATGCACATCATTTATTGGAACGCATGGATCGCAAGCTCCTGCCGGAGATGCCTCTCCCCGTCCTTCGGACACCCCGCCCTATTTTCGACTGAACTTCGTAGAAAAAGGGGAGGAGCTGGGGGAGGGGCGGGGTTTGGGGGGCTGGCGTTCCCTGAGTTCCGGGAGATCGCCATGTCCTCCAACCGGGATGGGGAGAGCGAAATCTCTCCTGCCAGACTGGCTCAGCTTCTCAACCTGCAGTTCACTGATTTTTTGCTATTGACTCGCGCCTTGACCCACCGGTCTTACATCAACGAACATCCCGAAGCCCTGGAGGATAACGAACGGCTGGAATTCCTAGGTGACGCAGTGCTGGATCTTATCGTTGCGGCCTGGCTGTATGTACACTTTCCGGAGATGGCTGAAGGCGAGTTGACACAGATGCGCTCGGCTCTTGTCCGCACCGAACAATTAGCCGAGTTCGCCCGCCAACTGGATCTTGGACGAGCGATGCGCCTTGGTCGAGGCGAAACCGCGGCTGGAGGCCGTGGTCGTGACGTGCTGCTCTGCGCCACTTTTGAGGCAGTTATCGGAGCCCTCTATTTACAGAGGGACATCACCTCCGTCCAGATATTCGTCCACCCTCTGCTGGAAGGGGCTGTTGAGCAGTTGATGTTCCGGCCAGATATCCACGATTCAAAGAGCCGCTTGCAAGAATGGTCTCAGGCCAATAAATATGGCTTGCCCCATTACTTCACCGTTCAAGCCAGTGGACCGGAACACGAGCGCCAGTTCGAGGTTGAGGTCCGGATCAACGAGCAGGTGTATGGCCGGGGTGTCGGTTCCAGCAAAGCGCTGGCAGCGCGCGCCGCTGCACAAGCAGCAATGGAGCGCATCGATGGTGAGCAAGACACGTGACGGGTAACGAGTTACGCGTGACCATCAATGAATGAACCTTGAATTCTCAATCCTCGATCATCGATCATCAATTCTTTATCAATCATAAATCCAATATGCCTTTACGTCTTAAATCTCTAGAATTGCACGGCTATAAAACATTTGTCTCAAAAACCACCTTCGAGTTCGCAGAGGGAATTACAGCGATTGTTGGACCGAACGGTTCGGGCAAATCGAACATTGCCGATGCTCTGCGCTGGGTGCTGGGCGAACAGTCATACCTCCTGCTACGTGCCAAAAAGACCGAGGATATGATCTTTTCCGGCTCAGAGCAGCGACCGCGTGCAGGCATGGCTTCAGCAGATATAATCTTCGATAACGCGGATGGCTGGTTACCGGTGGATTTTTCAGAGATAGCTCTTGCCCGGCGCGCCTACCGCGATGGGCGCAACGAGTACTTTCTAAACGGGCAGCACGTGCGCCTGCGCGAGATCGTTGAGCTTCTGGCGCAATCGGGTCTTTCCGAACGGACTTACACCATCCTCGGGCAAGGCCTGGTGGATGCCTCGCTGGCGCTAAAGGCTGACGAGCGTCGTCGCCTGTTCGAAGAGGCAGCCGGCATTGGTCTATACAGGGCCAGGCGGGAGGAATCGTTACGGCGTCTGGAGACGACGCGGCGCAACCAGGATCGTTTGTTGGACATTCTTGCTGAACTGGAGCCACGACTGAAGAGTTTAGAACGCCAAGCGAAGAAAGCCCAGGAATTCGCCCAAGTGCAAGCTGACCTCCGCCTGCTGCTGCTGGAATGGTATGGTTTTCACTGGCACAATGCCCAGAACGATCTAACCAATGCGCGTGAAGCCGCGCGTACCTCTGATTTGAACCTGGCGGAAGTTCGAAAAGGTTTTCAAGCGCTTCGCCAGGACATGGTGGGTCATCGTGAAAAATTGCAAGGCTTACGATTCCGGCTGAATACGTGGCATGACCAGTTGGCAGAATCGCATGACAACCACGAGGCAATCAACCGCGATCTGGCCGTGCTAGAAGAACGTCACCGTTCCCTAAGGGATAACCAACAGGCTGCCAGGGCCACCCAGTCACGATTAGCAGAGGAGATCCGATTATCGGAGATCCGCGCTACCGAAGCTGAAGCCGAGTCCAACCGCCTGGAGAGTGAATTCATTGAGGCACAGAGCCAGATGAAATCCGCTCAGGAGGTGTTAGCGGTCCGTCAAGCAGAGCGGACCAAGGTGGAACAGGCGTTACAGTCTGCGCGCCAGGCAGCGAACAACCTGACCACGCGCCGCGCCCAGATGCAGGCACGACTGGATGAACTAAAACTTCGGGCTGCTGATAAGAAACAGAAACAGGAAGTAATCGCACAGGCGATGGTGTGTGCCGAGGAAGAGAAGCGCAAGATGGATGTCCAATACCGCGCGGCGTTGGTGGTGAGGCAGCAGGCTGAAGCATCATTCACCCAAGTGGAGGCCGATCTTCGGGCTGAGCAGCAGCGGCTGGTTGGACTGGACGAAGCGCTAAAGAAAGAGCAAGGGAATTGTAATGGCAAGAAAGCTGAACAAGCGCGAGTGAAAGCCCAAATGGAAGTGCTTGAGCAGGCTGAACAATCACTTGCTGGTTATTCGGATGGGGCGCGTCTCCTGCTGGAGGCGGCCCGGCAATCACGGCTGGAAGGAGCGCGCGGCGCGTTGAGCGCAGCACTGGATGTGCCTGTTGAGCTAGAATTGGCAATTTCCGCAGCATTAGGAGAATATACCGACGCCGTTCTGCTCAAAGAAGGAAAGGAAGCTGAAAAGGCTCTTACACTTTTAGATGCTGCGCCTTTCGGGCGCGCCGCCCTGCTACCACTTGATTGGCTGGTACCCTCTCCGGCGGTTATTAATAAAAAAGAGAAAGATTGCCTTGGCCTGGCTTCGGTGTTAGTCAAAGCGCCGGCAGAACTGTGCCAAGCGGTTGATCTACTCCTGGGAAACACCCTGGTAGTAACGGACCGTTCAGCAGCGCGGCATATCCTGGATGGGCAGCCGGCCACAACGCGTGCAGTGACATTACGCGGCGAGGTTTTCAACGCAAGTGGCCCCGTGTTAGCCGGAAAACCGGCATATAGCGGGAGCTTAAACCGTCAACGACAAAAGCGCGAGCACGCGGAAATACTTGCCACATTGGAACGCCAGATCGCTGGGAACACGAAAAGCATTTCGAAGCTGGATGGCGAGTGTGAAGCTGCGCGCGGCAATATAGATGCTCAGGGCGAGGCAAGGCGGATCGCACGCATCAACCTAGAAAAAGCCCAGGTAGAAGCGCAGCAGGTTCAGGTCCGGTACGAGGCGGCGCAACAGCAGCGCGACTGGCAGGTCGGGCAAAGGGAAATTCTCCAAGCCGAACTGACCCAGGCCGAGGCCGAACGCGTGGAAACTTATGCTGCTTTATCCATTATAGAGGAAGATGCTAATGATATCCAGGAGAAAGTGCGGGCACTAAATAATACATTTGCCGGTCTTAGCGTGGAGGAGCATCAATCGCAGGTAACGTATTGGGGTACGCGCCTGGCAGTAGCCGAGCGGGCGTGGACAGACGCACGCGATCGCCTGGCGGAGCGATATGCTACCACCATCGCCTTACAGGGACAACAGGCGGTTGTAGGGGAGCGCCTGGCGGAGCTTGAACGAGACTTGGAGTCGATTGAGACCGAGAGAGATGATTTGCACGGAAAAGCTGACAACCTGCGCGTCCAGCTCGAAGAATTACGCGCGCATACCGAAATGGATGAAAAGGAAATGAGGAACGCCGAGGCGCAGGAGGCAGCACTACAAAGACAGGAAGCGGCCAGCCAGCAGGCGATGACCAAGGTCGAGGAGCGATTCACGCAAGTGCAGCTCAACTTTACCCGTAAACAGGAAGCCCTGGACAATTTACGCAAGCGTATCGAGGACGATTTTGGCTTGGTAGCCTTTGATTACGCGGTGGATGTGTCCGGGCCTCTGCCACTGCCTTTAGACGGAATGGTAGAGAAATTGCCGGTTGTCGTTATGTTGCCGCCCGACCTGGAGGAGAACTTTACCCGCCAGCGAGCGCAGCTCAGACGCATGGGTGCAGTCAACCCGGAGGCTCATCAAGAATACGAATCGGTGCGTGAGCGGGTGATGTTTTTACATACCCAGCTTGCTGACCTGCACAAGGCAGAGGCTGATTTGCGCCAGGTAATCGCTGAACTGGACGAGTTAACCCAGCGTGAGTTCCAGAAAACCTTCGCCGCGGTGGCGGAAGAGTTCCATACCATCTTCCACCGTTTATTTGGCGGTGGCTCGGGACAACTAATGTTGACCGATCCCGAAAACCTGACCGAGACTGGCATTGAGATCGAAGCCCGCCTGCCTGGTCGCCGAGAGCAGGGATTGGCACTGCTCTCCGGTGGCGAACGGAGCCTGACCGCCATCGCGCTGGTCTTTGCCCTTCTCAAGGTATCGCCTACGCCCGTCTGCGTGCTGGACGAGGTTGACGCGATGCTCGATGAGGCCAATGTAGCCCGTTTTCGTGGCTTGCTGATAGAGTTGAGTCAAAAGACGCAATTCATCATCATCACCCACAACCGCAACACGGTTCAAGCTGCTGACGTGATCTACGGCGTGACGATGGGGCGTGACTCAACCAGCCAAGTAATCAGCCTGAAGCTTGACCAGGTGAGCGATGAGGTGTTGAGAGGTGAGGAGAAGGGGTATTAAGTGCAAGAAAGGTTGCAGAAAGTCCTTGCTCAGGCAGGGTACGGTTCACGGCGTACCTGTGAGGCATTGATCAAAGCCGGTCGAATACGGATTAATGGGGAGGTGGCAATTCTCGGAGCGAAAGCCGATCCAGAGAGAGACCACATCCTACTAGATAACCAGTGGATCAATGCGACGGAAGAGAAGGAGTACATTGCCTTGTACAAACCGCGCGGGGTCCTTTCTGCGGTAACTTCGCTTGATGCGCATCAGACAGTGCGGGAGATGGTTCCTATTCCTGGCAGACTGTACCCGGTCGGACGCTTGGACGCAGACAGCGAGGGTTTGGTGTTGTTGACCAACGATGGCGAACTAGCAAACCAGCTCACCCATCCCCGATATGAACATGAGAAAGAATACCGTGTACTTGTAGCGAAGCAACCCGACGCTGCGCAACTCGCCACCTGGCGACGCGGACTGGTACTCGAGGATGGCTTCAAGACGCATCCAGCAGATGTCTTTATCGAGGCGAAACATGGCAAGGGCACCTGGCTACGTGTTATATTGAAGGAGGGGCACAAGCGCCAGCTTAGAGAAATGGGTAAATCCAGCGGGCTTCCGGTGGTGAAGATCATCCGCGTGCGGATCGGGGGACTGCGACTGGGGAATCTCAAGCCAGGCGAGTGGAGGAAGTTGACGGAGGAGGAGGTTAAGAAATTAAAATCTGCAATATAATCATATCTATAATAAGCCGCCACTATCCCAAGCGTGAAGTCGTTGGGAATTTGCAAAGGAGGTATCTCCCATGAACAAGCCGCGTGCAACATCCTTTAACTATGCCATTGGATTTTTCGGCCTGTCAATCCCCATCAATATGCTTAAAACTTACGCCGCCTACTATTACGTGGGCAGCCTGGGGATGACGACGGCGCAATTTGCACTCATGTTATTCATCTATACCTTCATTGATGCCATCGACAATCCCGTTTATGGCTTCCTCTCCGACCGAACACGCACCAGGTGGGGCCGCCGCCGTCCCTGGCTGACGATCGGCACGCCATTATTGGCGTTGGGCTTGATCGCCTTCTACAGCACGCCGGCTTTCCTTTCCGGGCAGGCGGTATTTGCATACTGCATGTTGTTCTACATCCTGACCGGCACGCTGGATTCGGTCATCAACGCCAACTACGCCGCATTATTCCCCGAGCTGTTTCCAAATGATGCCAGCCGTGCCCGGGCAAACGCCATGCGCCAAGCCTTCCAATTGGTGGCTATGATCATCAGCATCGCCTTGACCCCGATGGTGACCAAAGCGCTCGGTTACAGCCTGACATCGATCATCTATGGTCTGCTGGGCGCTGGAACCATCCTATACATGACCTTCACCTGCCGTGAAAAGGATCCGGAGCCACAGGAGCCAAAGCCGGAGCTATGGAATTCTCTTAAAGACCTGCTGACCAACCCGAAGTTCTGGATCGCAGGTTTTGCCAACGCCTTCTACGCGGCAGCCATGTCGCTTGTGCTGACTGCCATGCCTTTCTTTACAAAATACACGTTGAAGATATCCGAAGGTCAAACAACCTTCCTCTTCGCGGCAGTGCTACTCATCGCAATCGGCTGCGTGGCTGTCTGGGCATGGTTGGTCAAGAAATACACTCTCATACCGATCTGGCGCCTAGCGTTGATCACGCTCGCCGTTATGTTCGTCCCGCTTTTCTTTGCCAACTCGCTAATCACGGGTATCATCTGCTCTGCACTGGTGGGCTTCGGCTTTGCCGGTGTCATCACCACGATGGACCTTATCGGTGCCAAGATCATGGACGAGGATACACAGAAACATCACCTGCGGCGGGAGGGCATCATTGCCAACGCGCTGGGCTTCATGAACCGGATGAATGGACTTTTCACCAGCGCAGCTTTCCTATTGATCAACAAGCTGTTTGGCTTCGTCAGTGGTGATAATCCCGGTCCACAACCGGGGAATGCTGTCCGCTTCCTGATGACGGTTTTCCCTCCCATCCTGATGGTGATCAGCTTTGCCTTCTCGTGGTTCATCAATTTTAATAAACCAGCAGAGGCAGAGGTGACCACTGTGCATGATTCGACTGGTTAAATAGATGGCACTGATTCGAATCGACCATGTCCCTGAGACGGTTGGGGTTAACCTCCCCCTATATATCATCCTGCCCGACCCTGGCAAGATGGGTGGAATTCCGGTCGCGCAACATAAAGTACTGTACCTGTTACACGGTTTGAGCGATGATGGCAGCGCGTGGCAGAGGTACACCTCTATTGAGACGCTGGCAAATGCCTATGGATTGGTAGTCGTGATGCCCTCCGCCGGGCGTAGTTTTTACATTGATCAGCCGAACGGTCAAAAATTTTTCACCTATCTGACCAATGAGCTACCGCATTACCTGGGGGATGTTTTCGGGTTGAAACCGCACAGGAAAGATACCTTTATTGCAGGCAACTCAATGGGTGGGTATGGAGCGATCAAAGCTGGATTATTGCACCCTGAACTTTACGCAGCCGCGGCGAGTTTTTCAGGTGTACTTGCCATCGCGGTGCTTCAGCTTCTTCCCGAAGCTGACCCGCGCCGGGCAGAGTTTGCCCAACTTTTCGGGGAGCTGGACAAGCTGGTTGGCAGCGAGCACGATCCAGCGGTATGGTTGAAGCAGGCTGCCAAGCAGCCATCCCGCGTACCACGATTGTTCATTTCAGTCAGCCGACAGGAAGATATCTATCCATTGAGCGGCATGTTCCACGCTGCCTGTCAGTCTGCGGGCGTGGCATCCGAATATCATGAGGAAGACGGCGCTCACGATTGGTTTTTCTGGGATGTGCAGATCCGCCTGTTCCTCACCTCATTCTTAGGTCCGATTCCGAACTAGGAGTTGCTGCCATCGAAAACGAAATTTCTCTTCGCTATTTCGTCCTGCCTGATATGAAGGGCATGTACCTCACCCTGCCATTTGACGTGCCTCCCGATATCGAGTCCTTTGTTATTCACTATTATTATGACCGTTTTCAAGAGGGGATCAATGAAGGCGAGAAGGAAGGCTACATCACCCGGCGTGAAAAGAATATCGTTGATATTGGGCTAATTGCCCCAGACGGCGTACAGGTGGGTGCCTCCGGCTCGGACAAGGACCAGATAGAGATCAGCGAAACCTACACCACGCCAGGTTATCGCCCGTACCCACTGATCCCTGGTGAATGGAAGATCATCGTCGGTGTGTATAAGACGCAGCCGAAAGGTGTAACGGTGCATTATGACATTTCATTCACACCGAAACACCGGCGTCTGTTAAAAGGTGACCTGCATGTTCACACCATCAACTCTGATGGTGTGCTCAGCGCAGATGAGCTGGCGCAGCATTGCAAGCGTCATGGGCTGGATTTTCTGGCAATCACCGACCACAACCAGATGTCCACCGATGATACCCTGCCGCACCTGCCGGGACTGACACTGATCCCTGGCATCGAATGGACACACTTCCGCGGACATGCCACATTCCTCGGTGTAAACAAACCGTATGATGAGCCCTTCTTTGCTAATTCACCAGAAGAGATAAAAAGGCGCTTCGATTCAGCCCGGGCACGAGGTGCAACGATCGTCATCTGCCATCCGTTCGATGAAGTCTGTCCATTTCAGTTCGATATGAATTCGCTCCCCTACGATTGTCTCGAAATCTGGAATGGCCCGATGCGCGAATCCAACGTGCGATCGGTGGGATTATGGCATAGCCTACTGATGGCAGGTAAAAAAGTGCCCATTTCCGGCGGGAGCGATTATCACCGCGACCAACTTTTCCTAATCCCAGGCGGGCCGACCACCTGCGTTTTCGCCATGTCGGCGAGCCCGGCAGATATCCTGGCCGCGTTGCGACAAGGGCATGCGTATATCATCTTTGCTCCCAACGGACCGAGCGTGGAGATATCTGCCGGGCCTGCCATCATGGGTGACAGTGTGTCTTTCAATAGTGTGCAGGAGATGCAAATCAATGCCATGGGGCTGCAGATTGGTGACACTCTGCAAGTAACCACCGGGAGCGGCAGTACACCGCTGCTGAAAGCTGGTTCCAATGGAAGGTTCTCCGGAACCTACCACATGGAAAAACCCGGCTTTGCGCGTGTCGAAATCTTGCGGGTATTCCTACCCAGCTTACCTTCATTGCCGGCGTTAATATCCAATCCGATTTATTTCACTGAAGGGTGAATTGTCAGGCGTGGGTGAGGTTCACAATGCGCCAGCTATAAAAGGGGGATATCATAACTGCGAAAAGTGATAATTCGCACCAATAATGGCCAACGGATGCCCTCGGCAAAGCTGGAGAACGGATAGAGTCAAGCTGGATGTGAGGTTACTGCATCAACTTTCTACGCACCTGCAATGGATGCAGTAATACGTTTTCCCATCCGATGACCAGCAAATTGGCGAAAAAGTACACAAGTCCGGAATATTGGGGGAGTTAGGGTTGGGTCACCCCCTTCCACTTATCATCGGGTTACGGAAATAGAGAAAGGGGGTTTTAAGCTTATCTGGGCGAGTGCAGCTCGCATCCGCGCCAATCCCTGTTGAATATTCTCGATGGAATTGGCATATGAAAGGCGTAAATAGCCTTCGCCGTAAATCCCGAAAGCATTTCCGGGTAGCAGCGCCACGCCGGCCTCTTCGAGAATGAAATTTGCCAAAGCAGTGGAATCCATCCCTGTCCCGGTGATGTTTGGGAAAGCGTAAAATGCCCCCTGGGGTTTCTGGCAGGAGAAACCAGGTAGTGTATTCAGACCAGCCACGATAATATCGCGGCGGCACTGGTACTCGGTGGTCATTTCTGCCACCCTTTCCTGCGGGCCACAGATCGCCTCCAACCCGGCCAACTGGGTGAAATGGGCTGTGGAGCCAACAGAGTGAGTGAGAAGCAACTCCACCCGGGCAGCCAGCTCCGCCGGCATAATGCCAAAACCCAATCGCCAACCAGTCATTGAGTAGGTCTTCGAGAACCCATCCGCGATGATGGTGGAAGCCTTCATCCCCGGCAGGGAGGCAATTGATATCGCCTTAAGACCATCATACAGGATGCGGGTATAAATCTCGTCGGACATCACCCAGAAGCCAAACTTCTGGGCGCGCCGGGCGATGTGTGCCAGGTCCTCGGGTGGGATGACACCGCCGGTGGGGTTGCCAGGCGAGTTAAGAATGACCAGCCGGGTGCGCGGGTTAACGAGCTTATCAAAGGAGGCGAGGTCGAACGAGAACTGATTCCGCTCCAGCAGAGGAACGGGAACCGGGATGCCGTTTGCGAGACGGATCATCGCCTCGTAAGTTGGGAAGCCGGGGTTGGGGTAGATAACCTCATCACCTGCCTCGACCAATGCCAATGTGGGGAAGAACAGGTTGGGTTTGCCGCCGGGGCTGACCACCACCTCATCGGGGTGAAATTCGACCCCGCGCCGCCGGCTGGCATCCACGGCGATCGCCTCACGCAGGGCGGGCAAGCCAGCGGGCGGGGTATAGCGCGTCTGCCCGAGGCGGATGGCGTGGATACCCGCCTCACTCACATTCTCGAAGGTGGCGTAATCGGGCTGGCCGATCTCCAGGTGGATAATCTCGCGACCCATGTCTTCGAGCTGGTTGGCACGCGCCAGCACCTGGTATGCGCCTTCAGGTTTAAGATGGGCGGTACGGGTAGCGAATCTCACTTACCAAACTCCACCATAAACCGCGCCATGTGTTTGGCGTGTTTGAGGTATAAATCCAGGCGGATGTTCTCGTTGGGGGCGTGGGCGCGGCTATCAGGATAACCCAGGCCGGCTGTGGCCACGGGAAGACCAAGATCGTGGATAAAGGGGTAATTCGGTCCTGATCCACCCACCTGCGGGACGAGCTGCATCGGTTTGCCAAATACATCGAGTGCGGTGTCACAAACCAGCTTAACGAAAGGATCATCAGGGTCAGTGCGCGCCGGAGGCTCGCCACCGAGAAGGGTGATCTGCACGTCAGAAAAGCCTTCCTGGTCCAGGTGGTAGCGGAGTTGCTCGAGGACATCACCCGGCTCCTGGTCCGCAACGAGGCGGAAATCGACCTTGGCGGAGGCTTTGGCGGGTTGCACTGTCTTCGAACCAGCGCCCTGGTATCCGGAGGTCAAACCGCAGATTGTACAGGTGGGGGTGAAGACTTCCTCCACCCGCAGATCAACTCCGCCAGTCAGACCCTTGATAAAAGTCTTGACGCCGTACTGTTTCTTATATGTTTCAGCGACCTCCGGCAGGGCGGACATCAACTCCACATCGCGAGCAGAGGGTTTGCGGACTTTGTCATAGAACCCGGGCAGGCGGATGCACTCGTCGGGTCCTTTCAGCGTGGCGAGCGCCCACACCAAACGCCAGGCTGCGTTGGGGAAAATCGAACCGCCTGTGCCGGAGTGAACATCGGTGGCTGCGGTCTCGACCGAAAGCTCCACATAGCAAATGCCACGCAATCCGAGGTACTGCATTGGTGTCTCTTCATGATCCACGCCACCGAATTCCCAAATGCAGCCATCAGCCTTGAGCTGTTCTTTATTCGCCAGAACAAACTCATGCAGGTGGATACTGGAGGTCTCCTCCTCACCTTCTATGACGAACTTGACATTACAGGGGAGGTGGTTATATTGGGCAAGCAACGCGTCGATGGCAAACAAGCGGCTAGTGATGTGACTCTTATCATCGCTTACGCCACGGCCGTAAAGTTTTCCACCGCGAAGGGATGGCTCGAAGGGGGGTGTTTCCCATAACTCCAGTGGCTCTGGTGGCTGGACGTCGTAGTGGCAATAGAAGAGCAAGGTTTTACTACTTTTACCTCTACGCTCACCAAAGACGACTGGTGCGCCTTCGGTGGGCATGATCTCAGCGGTGAAGCCGCGCCTGGCAAGCATTGCAGCCACCAGTACGGCGCACTCTTTCATCCCCAAGTTCTGGGCTCCAACGGAAGGTTGTGCCACCAACCGAGATAGTTCAGCGATGGATTCATCAATGCGGGATTCGAGGTAGGTATCTATTTGCTTGAATTCTGACATGGGAATCTCCTATGATGAAGAATTATTGATGTTAGATGATAGAAGAATGATGAAAGATAATAGATGAAGGTTAATGTACATAGTTGATCGCCGATAGTAGATCTTGTAAAACGTGAAACTTGAACAATGGGATTTATCGCGGTATCAGCCAATTCAGCGAAAGAGACCCGGCATAGGCGATGTATAACATTTTTATCAGCTGGCCGGGGAGGACCCATAGAAAAAACTTATGGATTGGCATTTTAAGTACGCCGGCAGCCACACCGACCACATCGAAGAAAGGATTAGGTAGCGCAGCCAGTACCATGATGGCTGGACCGCCATACTTGCGTACCCAGGCAGTGATCTTCTCGTAACGCTTCCAGTTCTCGATGACAGCGCGTCCACTGAAACCAGCCAGGTAACCCGAAAGCTCACCCAGCGCACCCCCGAGCGTTGCAGCCAGCGCTACACCCAGCGGGTGGAGCACACCGCTCATGGCAAAGACGATGGCCAATCCTGGTACCGGAACCAGGATGGTGGCGTAGGATATCAACACAATAAGGAAGATGCCCGGGTAGCCAAAGACGGCGAACTTGCCAACCTGGTCGCGGATCATGTATCCGCCCACCGTGATGCCAATCACCACCAACAGCACCAGGATGCGCAGCAGGGTGGTGACCAATCTGGGTTTTTCTTTCGATGGGGAGGTATCCATGCGTGGGGGATTAGTGCATGTCTACTGACTTGCGCGATAGGTCAAGCATTGCTTCAATGCGCGCCACCACCATATCCAGTGCAGCAGCGTTGAAACCACCCTCGGGAATGATCATGTCGGCGTAGCGTTTTGAAGGTTCGACGAACTCCATATGCATTGGGCGGACGGTGGTTTTGTACTGGTGGATAACCGAGTCCACGGTCCGGCCTCGCTCGGTGATATCACGTTGCAGGCGGCGGATGAAGCGGATATCGGAGTCGGTATCCACGAAGATCTTCACATCGAACAGTTCGCGTAAGACCTGCTCGGTAAAAAGCAGGATGCCCTCCACAAGGATGACGCCGCGAGGCTGGACGGTAAAGGTCTGCATGGTGCGGCTATGGGTGGAAAAATCGTAAATCGGCACCTCCACCGCCTCACCGCGTTTAAGCTGCTCAATGTGTTGGATGAGCAGTCCGGTTTCTAGCGAGTTGGGGTGATCGAAGTTGACTTCGGCGCGCTGAACGGGAGGCAATCCGCCAAGGTCTTTATAGTAGGAGTCGTGTTGTAAAAAGGCAATCCGCTCCGGGCCAACGCGCTGTAAAATGACCTGGGCAACAGTCGTCTTGCCGGAACCGGAGCCACCGGCGATTCCGATGACGAGAGGCACGGGTTGGAGAGACATAACCAAATTATACCCCTCTGAAATAAGGAGTATCAAGATGTTGAAAGCAGAAACGACACACAGGGGTCGTTTCTCCCTCAGGAAATCCGGGCAGTCTTACTTCTTCCTGGTGTTAATCCTGAATAGCCAATAAGCCGGGCAGAAGCCGAGGATGCCAGTCACCAGCAGGATGGCACTAAAGATGTTCACCAGCCAAGTCCAGATGCCGGTTGTCACACCCAGTACCCCAAGCGCGAGCAAGAGGATGCCGATAATAATGCGGAGAGTACGATCGAGGGAGGATTCATTTGCCTTTATTTTCTAATCCATTTAAAGAATTGATGATTTTCATTTCTTTCGATGCAAACTGGATGAAAAAGAGGTGGCAGGTTTGTAGAATATTCTTCCCAAAAGCGCCGAAGGTGACAAACGACACTTGATTTTTATCTAAAAAGGACTAAAGTAGATATAATGCAGTTGGAAATGGAAATAATAAAGGGAAACAATGTACGAAAGCGACGAGATTGATCTGAAAATCGTCGAACTTCTAATGGAAGATGGCCGCATGCCGGCGGCTGAAATCGCGCGGCGTGTGGGGGGTGATCTCTCAGAGCGCGTTGTACGCTACCGTATCGAGCGAATGGTTGCCGAAAAAGTCATCCAAATCAGGCCGATTGTCAACCCGAAGGTGTTTGGGTATACCACCGTCGCGGATATATTCCTGGAGGTTGAGTCAGATTCGATCCTGGATGTAGCTCACAAGGCATCCGAATTCGAATGCGTCAGTTACACAGCATGTGCCATTGGCGAGACGGATGTCAGCTTGCAAATCTATGCACGGGATACAGCCGAGGTCTATCGTTTCGTGACAGAAGTAATTGGGAAGATACCTGGTGTGCGCAAGACAACCACCTCGATCGTTCCAATCGTTCTCAAGGATGTCTACGAGTGGCGTGTACCGCTTTACCACCTTCAAGCAGCGATGGTCGCTAAAAAGACAATGTCAACGAGTTAGGAGTATTTTATATGAATATTGCCTGGCAGAAGAATACTGCTTTGCAAAAACGCGCATTCGAGTTATTGCCATTAGGGGTAAACTCGAACTTTCGCTTCTGGGGTGAAGGCATCACCCCTTATCTATCCAAAGCCAAAGGCTCTTATTTGTGGGACGCTGACGGGAACAAGTACATTGATTATCGTATGGCTTTTGGACCGATCATCCTAGGTCACGCCTATGATGAGGTGAACGAAAAGGTCAAGGAGCAAATTGATCTAGGCACGCTTGCGGCCATGACAAGCGAGCTGGAGATCGAGTTGGCAGAAAAGATGGTGGCGATGTGCCCAGGCCTTGAAATGGTCCGCCTGGCATGCTCCGGCACCGAAGCCACCATGCACGCCCTTCGCGTCGCCCGCGCCTACACAGGCCGTGAGAAAATAATCAAGTTCGAGGGGATGTACCACGGTTTCCAGGATTACACACTCTGGTCAACTTACGCGCCAATTGAAGTTTATGGCAATGCCCGCAGCCCGGTGCCGGTCCCTTCCAGCTCCGGCATCCCGCGTTCGCTGAACGAAATGGTCATCACATTGCCGTTCAACGCCCCGGAGCTGCTTGTTAAGACGCTCAAGTCGGTTGGCGAACAGGTGGCGGCGATCATCGCCGAACCATGTATGGGTAACTGCGGTGCGATCCTGCCGATAGAAGGATTTCTCGATCTCATCCGAGAGAAGTGCGACGAATTTGGCATCGTCTTCATCCTCGATGAGGTAAAGACGGGCTTCCGCATCGCCAACGGAGGCGCGCAGGAGTATTACGGCATACGTCCGGACCTGGCGACATATGCCAAGGCCATGGCCAATGGTTACCCTATGGCTGCCTTCGGAGGCAAGCGCGAGGTTATGTCCATCATCGGGCATGGTGTGGCGCAGGGCGGCACGTACACGAATAACAAACCCGGTGTGGCAGCTGCCTGGGCGACGCTATCTGTGCTCCAAGCTAGGCCGATCATCTCCACGATCAACCAGCGTGGAAAACGGCTGATGGCGGGCATTTCTCAAATATTAAACGAAGCCAGCATCCCGCATTGCATGAATGGTTATCCGGCCATGTTCTCGTATGCACTCGGTGTGGAGAAGGTCAGCGATCAGCGCAGTTGGAGTGCATCAGAGCAGGACTATTACCTAGCCTTGATAGACGAGATGATCGAGCATGGCGTAATGCCTGACCACGATCCTCGTGAACCGTGGTTCTTGTGCTACTCGCATTCGGATGCGGATATTGACCGCACCCTGGAGGTTTTCCGCAAGGCGGTGAGGGAAGTAAAGAGGTAAATAATTAAACAAGGTGACATGCAAACAAGCAGACATGTAAACAAGTAGATAAACAGATTATTATGTGCAGGTGAACTTGTGTACTCACATCAACGTGGAGAATCCGTGAATAAACTTACTTCGCAGGAAATTGTTCAACTCAACAAAGAATACACCTTCTTCTCCTGGACAGTGCAAGAACAGGTGAACCCCATTCCAGTGGAGAGGGCGGAGGGGATCTTCTTCTGGGATATGGATGGTAAACGTTATTACGATTTTTCATCACAATTGATGAACATGAACATCGGTCACCAACATCCCAAGGTGGTGAGAGCCATCCAGGAGCAGGCGTCTAAACTATGCTTCGTCCATCCGGGGAACGCCACCGAAGTGCGCGGCTTGCTTGGTAAGAAGTTGGCTGAGGTCACACCAGGGAATCTTAAGAAAACCTTTTTCACCCTGGGTGGCGCGGAAGCCAACGAGAACGCCATCAAGCTGGCGCGCTTCTCCACGGGGAGGCACAAGATCCTGGCACGATACCGCTCGTATCACGGTGCGACATACGGCGCCATCTCGTTAACCGGCGACTACCGCCGCTTGGCGGTCGAACCGGCAATGCCAGGTGTTGTGCATATTCTCGATCCGTTTTGCTACCGTTGCCCCTTTGGACAGAAGAAAGAAACATGCAAACGGGAGTGCATTACCCATATCGAAGAGGTAATCCGTTACGAAGGCGCCGATAAGATCGCAGCGATCATCATGGAAGGCGTGGTTGGCTCCAATGGCATCATCGTCCCACCGGAGGATTATTGGCCGCGCGTGCGTGAGATCTGTACGAAGAATGGCATCTTGCTTATCTCCGACGAGGTGATGAGCGGTTGGGGGCGCACAGGCAAGTGGTTCGCGGTGGATAATTGGGGTGTGGTTCCCGATATCATCACCACTGCCAAGGGAATCACCTGTGGATACGTCCCTCTCGGAGCGGTCATCGCCTCGGAGCCGATCGCAGAATATTTCAATGATAAATATCTCTATGCCGGCTTGACCTACAACGGCCACGCGCTGGCCTGCGCTGCCGCCCTGGCAACCATCGAGGTTTACGAGGAAGATGGTCTCATCGAGAATGCCGCCACCCAAGGCAAGCACCTGGGCAAGATGCTCGAAGACATAAGATTGCGGCATCCATCGGTGGGTGACGTGCGCTACATTGGCTTGTTTTCTACAATCGAGCTGGTCAAGGATCGCGCCACAAAGGAGATTATGCCCCCTGCAGTGATGGCAGAGATCGGCAAAAGGTTGCGGGCGGACGGATTGTTCACCTTCCTGATGGCGAACAACATGGGTAGCATGGTCTTCGTTGTCCCTCCATTGTGCATCAACCAGCAGCAACTGGATGAGGGTCTGGCGATCATCGAAAAAGTGTTGGAAGAAAAGGCAGATAGTACAGTGGTCAAATAGGCTGATGATCGTCTTTAGCCAGGTCTACCCGCCGTCCTCCGGCGCAGCGAGTGCTAGGCTGAGATCGGACAACCATCCTTGCCAACACCGTGGACGGGGTTGAAACCGGAGGCGAGCAGCAGCCCCGGAGATAGAGCTGAGATCGGAGGTGAGTAGGAACCCCGGGGATGGGGCCGAGATCAAAAATGAGAAGCAACCATGAGGAATGGAGCTGAGGTCGGAAAAAAACAACAGCCCCGGAGATAAGGCTGTGATAGACAGCCTTTCGTAGGATTCTGGTTGAGACATCATATCAAAAAGAAACATAACAATGGATAACGAAATATGGAAAAAATTTTGAATTACATCAATGGAGAATGGATCGAAACCAAGGGGGTGGAGTTCACGGAGGTGGTCAACCCAGCGACTGGCGAGGTACTAGCAAAAACCCCGCTGTGCAGTAAAGTGGATGTGGATTCCGCTGCGACCGCGGCGCAGGCAGCATTCCAAGACTGGCGGCGTATACCTGTTCAAGACCGCATCCAATACCTATTCAAGTTGCGCGATCAACTTAAAACGAACATGGATGAGATCAACCGTACAATAACCAATGAATGCGGCAAGACATTCGACGAATCAAAGGCTGAGATGGTGCGCGCCATTGAGAATGTAGAGATGGCATGCGGAATGCCGCATTTAGGCAAGGGCGAGTTTGTAGAGGATATTGCCCCGGGTCTCGATGAGACCATGATCCGCCAGCCGGTGGGTGTATGCACTACGATCGCGCCGTTCAATTTTCCTGGCATGATCCCATTCTGGTTCCTGCCTTATGCTTTGGCGGCCGGCAACACTTACATTGTCAAACCTTCCGAAAAGGTGCCAATGACAATGCAATTGATCTTCCGCCTCATTGAGCAGGTTGGTTTTCCTAAAGGCGTGATCAATATGGTCAATGGCGCAAAGGAAGCAGTGGATGGCATTCTCGATAACCCTGCCGTCCGAGCGGTTACTTTTGTCGGTTCGACCAATGTGGCGAAGTATCTCTATGCGCGCGCTGCCTCGAAGGGTAAACGCGTCCAGGCGCAGGGCGGGGCAAAGAACCCGGTTGTCATCCTGCCCGACGCGGATATGGAGATGGCAGCAAGGATCATCACCGATTCAGCTTTTGGTTGCGCTGGTCAACGCTGCTTGGCTGTTTCACTTGTGGTCACGGTGGCAGAGGCACGCAATAAATTCACGGAATTGATCTGTAATGCTGCCTCCAGCCGGGTGGTTGGGTATGGTCTCAACGAGGGTGTGCAGATGGGGCCTGTCATCAGCCAGACCAGCAAGGAGCGCATCGAACAATTGATCGGTGCCGGACAACGTGAGGGTGCAACCATCTGCGTGGATGGACGTGGAACGAAAATCAAAGGTTACGAGGGTGGTTACTTTGTCCGTCCGGCTGTCATCGCGGATGTCCAGCGTGGTAGTGAGATTTGGAAAACTGAGATTTTCGGCCCGGTGCTTGGCTTGATGCACGTGGACACGATTGATGAAGCGATTGCGTTGGCGAACAGTCATGCTTATGGTAACCAAGCCAGCTTATTCACTTCATCTGGTTCGGCAGCCCGTAAGTTCCGCTACGAGGTAGAGGCTGGTAACGTGGGCATAAACATTGGCGTAGCCGCGCCAATGGCCTTCTTCCCGTTCAGCGGATGGAAGGAAAGTTTCTTTGGAAATATGCACGGGCAGAGTATGGATGCGGTCGAATTCTTCACACAAAAGAAGGTTGTCATCGAGCGTTGGCCGAAGGAATGGACGAGAAAATTCTGACCGCGAGTTGTGAGTCGCCAACTGTGAGTCGCTATTTGTGAGTTATGAGTCATCAGTTACGTGAAAGGAGGTCCAGAGGAGCGTATTGCAAAATTGTCAATTCAAATAAACAGATGTAAAAACTAATCTTGTTGGAGGAGGAAGGTTCTATGCCTGAACAAATGGCGTTTGCTCGTAAGGCTAGCGGTTTGGTGCGCGGCCTGTCGTTCGTCGACGCTTTCGGCGTGGGCTTCATGAACCAGGGTTTGACTCCTAGCATGTGGGTCATGATCAGCTTCGGTCTGGGCGTCTATACCGGCGGCAACCTGATCTGGGCCACATTGCTCTCAGCGATACTGTGCGGTGTAGGCTTTTCGCTGGTCTGGGGTATCCTGGGCGGCTCGATGCCACGCTCTGGCGGCGAATATATATATAATTCGCGCATCATCCACCCAATCGTTGGCATTGCTGAATCCTTCGGTAACGCTTTCGTGTGGGTGATGTGGATCTACGTGCTCGCTCCGTGGACGGTGGATCCGGGACTTGTGATGTTATTCCAGTTCCTGAACATGCCCGCGGCAGCCGAATTTTGCACCCAACCAGTTGCCCTGTTCCTCATCGCCACCCTGGTCAACTTGATCGGATTGCTGTTCGTTGTCTTTGGCGTTAAGATCTTTGCCAAGGTGCAGAAAGTCATCATGGTGCTGGGAATTCTTGGATGTCTGGTCATCCTGCTGGTGTTCACCTTCACCTCGCACGATGCCTTCGTTGCAGCTTGGAATAACCTTTCAGCCCAATTTGGCTCGGTAGATTACGAGGGCTTCCTGGTGAACGCTCGCCAGGCGATCACTGAGGCTGGCAGCGTGCTTCCCAAGACATGGAACTGGTTCGACACCCTCGGCGTGATGGTGGCTGGGTCATGGCTCTTTGCCTACTCGTATTGCATCACCTTTATTGCCGGCGAGGTCAAACGACCTGATAAGACAATCATCCTGGCGAATCTCTCAGCCATCCTGGTGCCGGCTTTCTTTATGCTCTGGCTTGCGGTAGCCCTTTATCACTCGGTCGGCTTCGAGTTTCTCTCGGCCACGGCCTGGGTGGATAACATGGGAGAAGGCCTGGCTGGTTACACCCTGCCCTGGTCCCCGAATTTTGTTGGATTGGCGGCGGTCATCAATCACACCCCGTTCGTGGTGATCATGATGGCCATGTCGTTCATCGTGTTCAATCTGTGGTGGGTGGCGCTCTCCTACCTGGCTTTCCCACGAATCCTCTTTGCCTGGGGAATGGATCGCATGGGGCCAAAATGGTTTGCAGATATAGACTATCGCTGGGCATCCCCGGTTAAGAACCATATCCTGTGCTTCATCCTGGGTGAAATTGGCATCGCTATCTACGCCTTCCTGATGGATCCGATGACCGGCCTCTCGGTGACCGGCATGGAGATTGTCTCGGTCTTTGGCATCACCGCCATCGCCGCGGCTATTTTCCCCTTCTCGAAGAGAGCCAAGAGCATCTGGGAGTCTTCACCTTACAAGAAGTGGAAGATATTGGGCGTGCCAGTAGTTACCATTGGCGCAGTGTTCAATCTTGTCTATCTGGGCATCCTCTTCTATTTCTTCTTCTTTATGAAGGAGATGGGAGAGCAGGAATTGGTCAAAGGTTCACTAATAATGTATGCGATCATCTGGGGTTTGGGTATCGCATGGTATTTCTTCTGGAAGGCGCGTAATAAGAAGATCGGTGTTGATGTTGATATGACCTTCGGCGAGCTGCCGCCGGATTAACAAGTGATGAGTGATTAGGACCTAACCCCCCGTTCCCCCCTTCCCTTCAGGGAAGGGGGGAACGGGGGATGGGCCGGAAATGGATCCTTTAATGGCAAAACAAATACGCATCTTCTTCGTAACCGATATTCATGGTTCTAATACTTGTTATCGCAAATACTTGAATGCCTTGAAGGTCTACAACGTTGATGTGGGCATCTTACTGGGTGATCTCACCGGCAAGGTGCTCGTACCGCTCGTTGAAAAAACCGGTAGCGGCTGGGAAACCACCCTGATGGGCTCGTATACCGAAGCGAACACCCAGGAAGAGCTGGATAAACTCAAGAAGACCATCGAAATGTTGGGCTACTATTGGGTGCACCAGACGCCGGATGAATTCAAGGAATTCAGGAACGATCCCAAGAAAGTGGATGCCCTGTTCAAACAATTGATGCTTCAGCGGCTTAGAGAGTGGATTTCCCTGGCTGATGAACGCCTGGCTGGCACCAGCTACAAGGTCTACATGGCAGCCGGCAACGATGATCACTTCGAAGTGGATCAAGTGATCGAGGATTCGGCTGTGATCGTCAACTGCAACAACAAAAATGTGCCTGTCGGCGAGCACGAGATGATCACCTTCTCTTGGGCGAACCCGACCCCATGGAACACTCCCCGCGAGAAGCCGGACGAAGAGTTGGAACCAATGCTCGAGCAACTCATCGCCACGGTGAAGGACAAATCGAGCGCGATCTTCAACTTCCACGCCCCCCCTTTTGGTTACGCCCTCGACCTGGCACCACGGTTAAACGAGAACCTGGTGCAGGCTGCCGATGAGAAGATCCATGTAGGAAGCAAGGCAGTGGCAAAGATGATCGAGAAGTACCAGCCGTTGATCGGGCTGCACGGACACATCCACGAGTCGCGCGGCGCGCAGAAAGCCAAACGGACGCTGCTCATCAACCCTGGCAGCGAGTACTCGGAAGGTATTCTCAAAGGCGCGGTGATCATGCTGGAAAAAGGCAAGGTGAAAGATTACGTTTTCACATCCGGGTAGATAGTTGTTCTATAGATATTACCTTCTCTGATGTACACGGCGATCACAGATTTCACGGAGAAACACTGATTTTTCTTTCAGTTATCGAGGAAAACCATAGAATCAGTAATAAACCGTGTATAGGAAAGGTCCACATGAACTTAAAATTCCGTCTTCCCAAAGACATTCCACTCGATGAGTACCCCAAGCCGGAAACCTATCTGGAAGAGGCGCGGAACCTGACAGAAAAGGCACAGAAGGAAGGGCTTGTCTTACGCGTGATGGGGCCGATTGCCCTGCACTACTACTTCCCGGAATACGTGGATCTCTACCGACGCATGGAACGTCTCGGAGAGCGTGTTTTCACGGATATTGACTACGCGGGTTATGGCAAGCAACGCAACAAGCTCGTACCTTTCTTCGAAACGCAAGGCTACCAGTTGGAAAAGCGCGCTGCCATGCTCAGTGGCGGGACGCGGCTCATCTTCTTCAGCCGTCGAATCCCAATGATAGACGTATTCTTCGATAAGCTGGACTACAATCACCCGATTGATTACCGCGGACGGCTAGAGCTCCATCCCCATTGTGTCTCGCTGGCTGACCTAATGTTGCAAAAGCTCCAAATCGTACAGATTAACGATAAGGACTTGAAAGATGCCATGTTGCTGCTTCTGGCTGCGCCATTTGGCGAGACGGATCAGAAAACTATAAATATCAAGTACATCGCCAATTTATTCGCTGATGAATGGGGCTTTTACTATACTGCCACCACCAACCTAAAACGTATCAAGGAGGCAATAACGGGGATCAAAGCCCTTAGCGATGGTCAGCGTGAGATCATTACCGATAAGACGGATTATTTCCTCAATTATATTGAGGAAACCCCTAAATCCAGCAAATGGAAAGGCCGCGCCAAAATCGGGATGACCAAACCCTGGTACAAAGAGGTTTCAGATTGGTAAATTGAACCATCATCCCTGACCCCTCTCCCGATTTCGTGAGAGGAGGTGGGGATGAGAGCGAAGGAGTTAATTTATGCCGCAATCTCTTGAGGATGCCGCAACCTATTCGAAACGCTGGCTCGATATCATTCATAAGAAAGAAGTAAATGAAGCCGAAGGCAAGCAGATCATCGAAGAATCGAAGGATAACTTCGCTGAACATTTCAATCGGGGCTGGTTAGAATATCGAAAATCTGTCACCGAGGCCGGGGATTGGGCCGCGATCGAGTGGACTGGTTCCGGAGCAGTATTCCGCGATGTGCTCGGCCGCGAGTATATAGATTGCTTGGGTGGTTACGGCATGATGGATCACGGCTGGAGCCACCCGGACGTGATCGCCGCGGTGCGGGCACAGCTTGGTCGTACGCCCATGCCCAGCCAGGAGCTGATTGACCCGTTGCGAGGTGTGTTAGCGAAACTGATGGCGCAAATCACGCCAGGCGACATAAAATATAGTTTCTTTGCTGCAAGCGGAACTGAAGCCATCGAGGGCACGATAAAGCTTGCAAAGATGTATACGCAGAAGCCCGGCTTCATAGTTGCCACCAAGGCTTTCCATGGCAAGACGATGGGCTCGCTCAGCATGTTGGGTAAAGCAGATTACCGCGTCCCGTCAGGGATACTTTACGGCGGACCGGTGTATCACGTTCCCTTTGGTGATGCAGGCGCCGTGGAGCGTCAATTGGAGATCTGCCAGAAGGTCGGGATTGGCATCGCAGCATGCCTGTTCGAGCCAATCCAGGGTGAGGCCGGGGCAATCGTTCCTGCGGATGATTTCTGGCCACGCGTCCGTGAGGCAACCAAACATTACGGTGTGCTGCTCATTGCTGACGAAGTACAAACGGGACTGGGACGCACAGGCAAATTGTGGGGCGTGGAACACTGGAACGTGGTACCGGACATCCTGGCAGTTGCCAAATCCCTGGGTGGCGGGGTAATGCCGATAAGTGCATTCTGCTCGACCGAAGAGATCTGGCAGTGCATGATGTACCCGAATCCTTTCATTCACACCACCACAACAGGCGGTGGCGCGCTAGCCTGTTCGGCAGCCATTGCATCCATCAGCGTCACGCTGCGCGACCGCTTGTGGGAACAGGCCGCTGCCAAAGGCGCATACCTGATCCCGAAGCTGGAGGAGCTGGCAGCAGAATTTCCCCAAGTCTACAAGGAAATCACTGGAAGAGGCTTGCTCATCGGCCAGCATTTCCACACACCCGAAACCGGTTATAAAGTGGCTGCGGGGCTCTTCAAACGAGGCGTGCTGGTGGCCGGCACGCTGACCAGCGCGCAAACAATCCGCATCGAACCTCCTCTGGTCATCACGCAAGAACAAATAGACGAGGTACTTAATCGTTTACAGGATACGGTGGCGGAAGTAAGTAAAACACTGTAGGAGCGTTTTATGAGCGATTTTGCAGTCGAGCTGCGTGATATAGTGAAGGTGTTTCCCACACCTGAAGGCGGTCAGGTCAATGCAGTTGACCATGTGACAATCCAGATCAAGCACGGTGAATTCTTTTCACTGCTAGGCCCTTCTGGTTGCGGAAAAACCACTTCGCTCCGGCTGATGGCTGGTTTTGAATGGCCAACGAGCGGTGAGGTCTACATTGACGGTAAGCTGATGGAGCATACACCACCTTATTTGCGACCTGTAAATACCGTTTTCCAGAGTTATGCCCTATTCCAGCACATGACCGTTTCCCAGAATGTGGCTTTTGGCCTGGAGATGGAGAAGGTTCAAAAAGCGGAGATCGCGCGCCGGGTAAACGAAGCTCTGGAAATGGTTAAGCTGGGAGGTATGGGCCGCCGCAAGCCGAAGCAGCTTTCAGGCGGTCAGCAGCAGCGAGTTGCCCTGGCACGTGCCCTGGTTAAACGACCCAAGGTCCTCCTGCTGGACGAGCCATTGGGTGCCCTCGATTTGAAGCTGCGTAAAGAAATGCAGTTGGAGTTAAAAGCCTTACAGAACAAGGTTGGCATCACCTTTATCTATGTTACCCATGATCAGGAAGAGGCGCTTACCATGTCAGACCGCATTGCGGTAATGAGCAAAGGCAAAGCGCTGCATATCGGCTTGCCAGTGGAGATATACGAAAGACCGAATTGCCGCTTCGTAGCTGATTTCATTGGCGAGACGAACTTTCTAACCGGCATGGTGAAGAAGGTTTCGAAAAAGGCGGTTACCGTCTTTCTGCCTATCCTCTCGACGGAAATCAATGGTATCGGGCATGGAGAATTTTCGGTTGGGCAGAACGTGGCTGTTTCCATCCGACCTGAAAAGATCCGTCTGGCGGACGATGATGGGAAACCTGTCAATGACTTGAAAGGAACAGAAAACCTCCTGCATGGCAAGGTCATTGCCACCGCCTACATTGGCTCAGATACGCGCGTTGACTTGAGCCTGGGTAACGATATCCGAATGCGAGCGTGGGAACAAAATGACATTTCCACCCTTGATCCAGAGGCGTATTACGCGGATGGGGATGCGGTGCGTATTTATATTCCTGTCGAGAATACGCTGGTGCTGCCGGAGGATGTGTCATGATAACCGCAGAGATATCGGAAAAGACAATCCACCGGTTTTCGCTTAAAAAGGCACTGCGTGAGAGTCCGGTTGCCCAGGGCCTCTTTCTCATGGGTCCGACGAACACATATTTGATCATTTTCATGGTCATTCCTCTCATCCTGGTCACCGCGTTGAGCTTCCTTTCGCGCGGAACGTACGGCGAGGTGGTTTATAAATTCAGCATCGAAAATTACGTACGCCTGTTCGACCCGCTGTATGCTAAAATCCTTGGCTACTCCCTGCTTGTTGGCCTCTTGACGACTGTTTTTTCACTCGTGATCGGCTACCCCATGGCGTACTACATCGCCCGCGCCCCAGCTCGACAACGCTCGTTACTCCTCTTTCTCATCCTGCTGCCTTTCTGGACAAATTTCATCATCCGCATATACGCTTGGATCATGATCCTTCGCTCATCGGGATTCTTGAATTCCTTCCTGCAATGGATCGGCATTATTCATGAGCCACTTAATATCCTCTATACGCCCACCGCTGTGTTAATCGGCATGGTGTACGAGTTCCTGCCGTTCATGGTCTTGCCGCTATATACTTCGCTTGAAAAGATCGAAAACGCCCAGCTCGAAGCTGCTGCAGATCTGGGCGCGCCGCCATGGAAAGCGTTCCTGCGTGTGACGCTGCCGCTCAGCGTGCCGGGGATGATCGCTGGCACCATCCTGGTCTTCATCCCGGCGATGGGTATGTTCGTCGTCCCGGACCTAATGGGCGGGGCGAAGACGATCTTGATCGGCAATGTCATCCGCAACCAGTTCCTGACGGCGCGCGATTGGCCGTTCGGCGCGGCAGCCTCCATGCTTCTCATGGTCTTGACGATGGTGTTCACGTTGTACTACACCCGCAAGGCCGGTTTTGGAGAGGAGCTGCTGATATGAGCGAGAAGAAACCTGCCCTCTGGCTGCGCATCTACACTTTCCTAGTGTATGCATATATTTACATACCAATCATCATTTTGGTCGTATTTTCGTTCAACAAGCAGAAGCTGAACATCCGTTGGGAAGGATTTACCCTGGATTGGTACAACAAACTATTCAACGATCATCAAGTCCTGCTGGCAACCAGAAACACCTTGATGATCGCATTTATTTCCACCATCGTAGCCACCGTGATCGGCACGATGGCAGCCCTGGCGTTGCAGCGTTATCACTTCCCTGGTTATGGCGCTTCGGAAACCTTAATGTATATCCCCATCATCATTCCTGAAGTGGTCATGGGTATATCACTGCTGGCTTTTTTCGCCTTAATCAACTTCAAGCTGGGATTGGTAACAATAACCCTATCCCACATTGCGTTCAATATTCCTTTCGTTGCGCTCGTGGTGCGGGCCCGCTTGCATGGATTCGATAAATCCATCGAAGAGGCTTCCATGGACTTAGGCGCCAACGAGCTGGTTACTTTCTGGCGGGTGACACTTCCGACAATCATGCCAGGCGTGCTTTCCGGGGCGATGTTAGCGCTAACATTATCCCTCGATGATTATGTGATCACCTATTTTACAGCCGGGCCGGGGTCGACCACGCTCCCGTTACGGATCTTCTCGATGGTACGTTTCACGGTCACACCCGAAGTCAATGCCTTATCCGCGCTTTGGGTGGCAATCGTGTTCGTCATCCTATTCATCAGCGAATATGCCCAACGTCGTAGGGCATGATCGCCATATTTAGCAAAGGAGGCAGAAAATGAAGAAAATCCGCATCGTAAGCATTGTCATGTTGTTGGCGCTTTTGATGGTCGCGTGCGGCGCCCAGAAAGCTTCCAAGGTGTTGAATCTCTATGCTTGGTCAGAATATGTCCCCCAAGTGTTGCTGGACAATTTCACTACCGCGACCGGCATCCAAGTCAACTACGACACCTATTCATCCAATGAAGAGCTGCTTGCCAAACTACAGGCTGGCGCTTCAGGTTACGATGTGATCATTCCAAGCGACTACACAGTTGCCATAATGATCAAGCAGGGTATGCTAGAGATGCTCGATAAATCGAAGATACCCAACTTCGCTAACCTAGACAACCGCTTTACCAATCCTGATTTCGATCCTGGCGATCTGTACACCGTCCCATACCAGTGGGGAACGACCGGCTTGGCCTATGACAAGACGATGGTGCCATTCGAGCCAAAAAGATGGGCAGATGTGTGGGATCCGGCGTTCGCCAATCGCCTCGTGGCGCTGGATGACGAGCGTGAAATCATCGGTGTGGTGCTGCAAATGCTCGGTTATAGCAAGAATACTACTGACCAGGCACAGCTTGATGAGGCCAAGCAGAAATTTCTTGATTTGAAACCGAATATCCGACTGTTCGACAGCGACAGCCCACATTCTGCATTGCTTAACGGCGAGGCTTGGGCTGGGATCATGTGGAATGGCGATGCAGCGCTGGCTTATCGCGAGAACCCGAATATCGTCTATATTTGTCCCGAAGAGGGCTGCGGTATCTGGTTCGACAACCTGGCTATTCCAAAGAATGCGCCTCACCTGGATGCAGCTATGGCGTTCATCAATTTCGTCCTCAGCCCGGAAGCCAGCGTTTTGATCACAGAGGAATTCCCTTATTCCAGCCCGAATGCAGCTGGCCTGGAGTACCTGAAGACATATGATGCGGCGCTTTACCAATCCTATATGGATTTTCCGGGTACAAACCCGCCAAGTGACTTTCTCGCCCACGCCACACCGATACGCGACGTTGGTGATGCAACCACGCTTTATGACCGCATCTGGACCGAGGTCAAAGGCGAGGAATAGGAGAGTCTTTTACGGTACATTCATATCTGGTCGCTCCGGAAGGGGCGACCAGATATGTGTTGCTATTATTCAAGGAATTCATGGGGAGGGGAATAAGGGGATGTGCAGGCGATGACCCGCCCGCAGCTACCCTTCGCCCCTTTAAAAAAAAAGAGCGACACGTTTACATCAAAGCAGAGGAGATTCAAAAATGAAAGTTCTACTTGTTGGCGTAGGCGGGGTAGGTGAATCGATCGCGCAGATTGCCAAGCAGCGCGCGTGGGTCGAGCAAGTTGTGTTATCCGATTTCGACCTGGATCGTGCCAGGGAAGTCCAAACCAAGCTGAAGGATGATAAGCGTTTCCCGGTCGAGTTCGTGGACGCGAGCAAGCAGGAATTGGTAGAAGCCCTGGCGAAGAAGTATGCTGTTGACCTGATCATGAATGCCTGCGACCCGAGCTTCAACGAGTCGATCTTCGATGCGGCTTTCCAGGTGGGTGTCAATTACATGGATATGGCGATGACCTTATCCAAACCGCACCCAAAAGAACCTTACAGGAAGGTGTATATCAAGCTAGGTGATTACCAGTTCGAGCGTGCTGGAAAATGGGAGGAGAAAGGATTGCTGGCATTAGTGGGCATGGGTGTCGAGCCGGGCATGGCAGATATCTTCGCGCGCTATGCCCAGGATTATCTCTTCGATGAGATTGAGGAGATCGGCATCCGCGATGGAGCGAACATCGAGGTGAAGGGATACGAATTCGCGCCAAACTTCTCGATTTGGACTACCATCGAAGAGTGCCTGAACCCGCCTGTCATCTGGGAAAAAGGGAAAGGGTGGTTCACGACCGAACCGTTTTCCGAACCGGAAGTTTTCGAGTTTCCGGAGGGCATCGGCAAGGTAGAAGTAGTCAACGTGGAGCATGAGGAAGTCTTGCTTATTCCGCGCTGGGTCAAGGCCAGGCGCGTCACTTTTAAATATGGTCTGGGTGATCTGTTCATTGGGGTATTGAAGACCCTGCACATGATCGGCTTGGACAACAAGGAGCCGATCAATGTAAAGGGTATGATGGTGGCACCGCGCGACATGGTGGCAGCCTGCCTGCCTGATCCTGCTCACCTGGGCGATCGCATGTTCGGCAGGACCTGCGCTGGCACATGGGTAAAAGGCACAAAGAATGGCAAACCCAGGCAGATCTATCTATACCAGGTTGCCGATAATGAAGAATGTATGCAGAAATGGGGCTGCCAGGCCGTCGTCGCGCAGACTGCCTTCAACGCGGTCATTGGTTGGGATCTTATCGAGCATGGCGCCTGGAAAGGCGTCGGTGTGCTGGGTCCAGAGGCTTTTGATCCGGTGCCATTCATGGAGAAAATGGCAGATTATGGTTTCCCTTATGGTATAAAAGAAATGTGAGGTTCAATTATGAAAGTTTTACTTGTGGGTGTGGGAGGTGTGGGCGAGGCGATCGCGGTGACAGCCAGCCGCCGCCCGTGGCTTGAGAAAATGGTACTGGCAGATTACAACCTGGGGCGCGCCCAGGAGGTGGGAAAAAGGCTAGGCGCGGCAGACAAGTTCCCGATCGAGCAAGTGGACGCAGCCGATAAGAAACAGGTTATCGAAATTGCAAGCAAGCATAATGTCAACTTGCTGATGAATGCCGTCAATGTGGATTTCACCGATGCGCTCTTCGATTCTGCCTATGAATATGGTTGCAACTATATGGATATGGCGATGACCGGTCTCGGGGCACAGATGGGCAGCCGACAGCTTGCCAGCCACGCAGCCTGGGAGAAGAAAGGTTTACTGGCGATCCTGGGCATGGGTGTGGATCCGGGTCTTTCTGATATCTTCGCCAAATATGCCGAGGAGCACCTCTTCGATGAGATCGAGGAGATCGGTGTGCGCGATGGCGCGGCATTGGATATTTCCGGTTACGATTTTGCCCCAGCCTTTTCGATTACGGATACTCTTGAGGAGTGCACATCACCACCAATCATCTGGGAAAAGGAACGAGGCTGGTTCGAGACCGAGCCTTTCTCTGAACCTGAAGTCTTCGAATTCCCGGAAGAGATCGGACCATTAAAATGCGTTAATGTGGAACACGAAGAAGTAGTGCTGATCCCGCGCTGGGTCAAAACCAAGCGGGTCACGTTCAAATATGCATTGGGTGATAAGTTCATCCACGCCATCAAGGTTTTACACATGCTGGGGCTGACCAGCAAGGAGCCGGTCAATGTCAAAGGCGTGAAGGTAGTACCAAGCGAGGTGGTGGCGGCTTGTCTGCCTGACCCTGCACATCTGGGTGATAAGATGACAGGTAAAACCTGTGTGGGCACCTGGGTTAAAGGGATCAAGGATGGCAACGAACGACAGGTGTACCTCTACCAAATCACCGACAATGCCGAAAGCATGAGAAAATATGGCTGCCAGGCGGTCTCGTGGCAGACAGGCGTTTGCCCGGTGATTGCGATGGAGTTGCTCGCCAATAGTACATGGAATAGGGATGGGGTGCTGGGTCCGGAGGCCTTCGATCCGGTGCCATTCATGGAGAAAATGCAAGATTTTGATTTCCCCTATGGCTTCAAGGAGATGTGAGCCAGATAGTAGCCTATAATTGATGGCAGCTAATGTCTGCATGATTTGTATAGGAGGTAGACATGTCGTACGGATACAATGGAAAGATATTGCATGTTGATCTGACGCGTGGTAGCCTCGAAGTAGAGACTCCACCCGAGATGTTCTATCGCAAATATCTCGGCGGCAGCGCCATGGGACTATATTACATCCTACGAGAGATGCCTGCCAAAGTGGATGCACTCAGCCCAGAGAACATACTCACGATCATGACTGGTGTTACCACCGGCGCGGCAATTTCTGGACAGAGCCGCGTCAACGTCAATGCCAAATCACCGGTAAGTGGGGCAATCGGCGATTCTCAAGGTGGTGGCTTCTTCCCGGCTGAGCTTAAATTCTCTGGCTTTGATGGCATAGTCATCAAAGGCAAGTCGCCTAAACCGGTCTACCTGTGGCTCAAGGATGGCAATGTGGAGCTGCGCGATGCCGCTCATTTGATGGGCAAGATCACCGGCGATGTGGACTCGGCGCTTAAGAAGGAGCTTGGTGATTCAAAGATCGAGGTATTGCAGCATGGGCCAGCCGCAGAGAAAGGCGTGGTGTTCTCGTCCCTGGTCAGCATGTGCAACCGGCACAATGGGCGAACGGGCATGGGGCTGGTAATGGCAAACAAGAACCTCAAGGCTGTAGTTGTGCGTGGGACGAAGAAACCAGGACTGGCTGATGCCAAAGCCCTGACCGCACTCAATCGGGCAGGTCCGGTCCTCATCAAAGCCAATGCCGATGTGGAGGGATTAGGTAAATATGGTACGGCGAGCGTTGTTGTACCACAACATTCGTTTGGCTCACTACCCACCCGCAACTATAACGAGGGTCAGTTCGAGAAAGCTGAAATGATCGGCGGTGAGACACTATACAATACTCTACTGCGAGGAGCGACGGAAGGTAAACAAGACAGCCAAGGCCGCGATACCTGCTATGCCTGCATTGTGCGCTGCAAGCGGGTTGTCGAGGTTAAAGATGGTCCTTATCCAGTTGATCCTCTGTACGGCGGTCCAGAATACGAGACGCTCGCCACGATGGGTTCGTACTGCGGTGTCGGTGACCTGGTGGCGGTTTGCAAAGCTAACGAGATCTGCAACCAATACGGCGTGGACACCATCTCCTGCGGTGCAACCATCGCTTTTACCATGGAGTGCTACGAGAAAGGCATCATCACCAAAGAGCAGACCGGTGGCTTGGAATTAAAATTCGGTAACGCTGAAGCCTTGCTCGAAACAATTCAACAAATCGTGACCAACTCTGGTCCACTTGGAAAGGTCCTTTCACAAGGTTCGGCGCGTGCAGCGAAAATCTGGGGTAAAGGCGCGGAGGAGTGTCTGGTTACGGTCAAGAATCAAGAAGCCCCGGCGCACATGCCGCAAGCCAAACGGTCGCTCGCACTCATCTATGCTGTCAACCCCTTCGGCGCGGATCACCAATCCAGCGAGCATGACTGGATGTACGAGGAAGGAATCGCCTCTGATCTTTATATGCAACATCTTGCACCAATGGGACTGACCGAAAAGCAAGCGCCGATGAGCCTGGGTTTCGAAAAAGTGCGCTTCGCATACCTGACCGAGTGCTTCTATAGCATGATGGATTCACTGGAACTATGCCAATTTGTCTGGGGGCCGGCCTGGTGCCTCTACGGTCCAACGGAGACGGTGGAGCTTATCCGCGCGGTTACCGGCTGGGACTTCAGCGTGGACGAACTAGTGACCGTGGGAGCGCGCCGCCTGAACCTGATGCGCACTTTCAATGCGCGCGAGGGATTCGATCGAAAGGATGATTGCCTGCCCAAGAAATTCTTCAAACCACTGACGGGAAGCGGCCCGACCAGTGGATTGACGCTAACCCACGAGGAGGTGGGTGCTGCCCTTGATACTTACTATGAACTGGCGGGTTGGACTGCCAATGGTGTCCCGACCCGCGCAAGACTGAAACAACTCGATATCGAATGGGTAGCGGATTATCTGCCCGCAGGATGAGTTTATGAAAACAATTGCTAAAGAAAAAATAGAAAACATCATTAGAAAATATCCCCAAAAAGAATCGGCTACCCTGCCTCTCCTGCAAATGATTCAAGCAGAAAATGGGGGATATTTATCCGCAGAAGCGCTGGAAATGGCCTCCAAAGCGATGAATGTCAGCCTGAACAGGATTTACGGCATCGCCACTTATTACACCATGTTTAATACAAAACTGGTGGGGAAATACCACTTGCAAGTGGATACCTGCGTTCCCGGCTATTTGCAGGGAGCGGATGAGATCTTGATCCATCTAATGCATGTTCTCGGTATCGCCGTGGGTGAGACAACCTCCGATGGGATTTTCACCCTTTCCAAAGTGCAGGACCTTGCCTCTTGCGCAACCGGGCCAGTCATCATGGTCAACGAACGCTATTACGAGAACATGAACATCGAGAAAACGGATCAGCTCCTGGCGGCATTAAAAAAGGAACAAAAGCCCGAGAACGATACCTCGATGACCGTTCATTCTGAATGTGGAATCCTGTTGAATGACCGTACACAACCCGATTACCGCACATTGTCTTTCTATAAAAAGAATGGCGGATACCAGTCACTGGCAAAAGCCAAGTCCATGCAAACGGGTGAGGTGGTCTCTGAAGTGAAGGAGGCGCAGATACGCGGGCGCGGGGGTGCAGGCTTCCCCGCCGGGACGAAGTGGACCTTTTTACCGAAGAACGACCCACGACCGGTATACCTTATCTGTAATGCGGACGAGGGTGAGCCTGGCACTTTCAAGGATCGCCAGATCATGGAGTTCAATCCGCACTTGCTAATTGAAGGGATTGCCATCAGTGCGTATGCCATCAGCGCGGCCAAGACATTCATCTACATACGCGGTGAGTTCGCCTGGATCGCGGATATCCTCGAAACGGCCATCGCTGAAGCCTTAGCTGACGGTCAGCTCACCCACGTGGACATCGTAGTTCATCGCGGAGCGGGCTCATATGTATGCGGCGACGAGACCGCGCAAATCGAGTCGCTGGAGGGGAAGCGCGGAAACCCGAGGTCCAAACCTCCATTCCCAGCCACCTTCGGGTTGTATGGATGCCCAACTGTTGTTAATAATGTAGAAACCCTTGCTAGTATGCCGTACATCATCAAGCATGGCGCACAAGCTTTCAAGCAGATCGGCGTTCCCAACAACTACGGACCGAAGATATTTGGTGTGTCAGGCCATGTGAACAAGCCTGGCGTTTTCGAGTATCCGCTCGGTACACCACTCAAGACCTTGCTAGAGGCGGCGGGTGGAGTCAGAGGGAAGCTGAAAGGTGTGATCGTGGGCGGACTTTCAGTCCCCATACTCACCGCTGCGGAAATAGAAGGTTTGAACCTCGATTTTGACTCATGCCAGAAGGCAGGCACCTCGCTCGGCTCGGGTGGTATTATCGTAATCAACGACACTGTCTCGATCCCGCACCTAGCTTTGCGGACGATAGAGTTTTACCACCATGAGTCATGCGGCCAATGTGTGCCATGCCGGGAGGGAACGCATGTTATTGCATGCAAGCTGCATGACCTGGTCGAGGGGAAGGGGAAGATGAAAGACATTGACCTGATCATCACATTATGCCGCACCGTTCCCGGCACAACCATCTGTCCGACCGGCGAAGCATTCTCATTCCCAATTCTGGCAATGGTAACAAAATTCAGGTATGAATTTGAAGCGCTTCTTCGATAAAGGAATCCACGATGAGTAAAACATTAGTTATTGATGGAAGACAAATCGCGTTTATTGATGGAAAGACCGTGCTCCAGGTGGCACGCGAGAACGGCTTTTATATCCCCACCCTTTGCTTCCATCCACGGACAGGACCAGCCAGCATGTGCCGGGTTTGCTTGGTGGAGGTTGAAGGGATGCGCGCTTTACAACCTTCGTGCTCGCTTTTAGCGACAGATGGAATGAAAGTTTTCACCGCATCTCAACGTGTAATCGATGCCCGCAAGATGGTAGTAAATTTGCTGCTGGCGAACGGGAACCACGATTGTCTTTCATGCGAGGTGAACGGGACATGCGAGCTGCAGGATGCGGCTTATCACCTCGGCATCGAAACCCCGGCCTTCCTCGCTCCTGAGCGGGAGCCTCGGGACGAGTCGGGGGCATTCATCATCCGCGACCCAAACAAATGCATTCAATGTGGACGCTGCATCGTGGGTTGCAACGATCAGGTTGTCAACGACGTCCTCGATTTCGGTTATCGCGGCACCCATACGAAGGTCATCTGCGACACAGACCTGCCGATGGGACAATCCACCTGTGTCCAATGCGGAGAATGTGTCCAGCTTTGCCCGGTGGGTGTTTTCATTGAGAAGAAGGCTATGGGGAAGGCACGCAGATGGGAAACCCGCAAGGTACGCACCACCTGTCCTTATTGCGGGGTGGGGTGCCAACTCGACTTGCATGTCAAGGGTGACCAGATCGTCCGGGTGACCGGCGTGGAAGGGGCGCAACCCAACCAGGGTCATCTATGCGTCAAAGGGCGGTACGGTTACGATTTCATCTATTCGAAGGATCGTCTAACCACTCCACTTATCCGGGAAGGGGATGGTTTCCGTGAAGCCAGTTGGGATGAGGCACTTGATACTGTTACGAATAAATTCAAGGAGATCATCCAGGAATCAGGTCCGGATGCACTGGGTGGCGTGAGCAGCGCGAGAAGCATCAATGAGGATTCTTATTATATCCAAAGATTATTCCGGGAGGCGATTGGCACAAACAACATAGACCATTGTGCCAGGGTCTGACACGCCCCTACTGTTGCCGGTCTGGCAATCACTTTTGGTTCAGGCGCAATGACCAATTCGTTCAGTGAATTTGAAAATGCAAAGCTCTTCTTCCTCATCGGCACCAACATGACCGAGGCGCATCCTGTGGCTTCGTACTTCGTTAAGCGCGCCTTGAAGAAAGGCGCCAAGTTGATCGTGGTGGACCCGAGGAAACATGCTCTTGCGCGCCGGGCGAACATATTCGCCCAAATCAAGGTTGGCACGGATGTGGCATTCCTCAATGGCATCATGCACGTGTTGATCGCAGAAGACCTGTTCGACAAGGAGTATGTGGCAGCTCATTGCGATAATTTCGAGACGATGAGTGCGAAGGTAATGGAATATCCTCCCGAGCGGGCTGCCAAGATATCAGGGGTCCCGGTGGAGATCATCCGTGAAATAGCTCACTTACTGGTTGCGATCAAGCCTGCTATGTTGTGCTACACGTTGGGTATAACAGAGCATACCTGTGGCAAGAATAATGTCATGTCAGTAGCCAACCTGCAGATGTTGCTGGGTAATGTTGGAATGGAAACTGGTGGTGTCAATCCACTGCGTGGACAAAACAACGTTCAAGGTGCGTGCGACATGGGCGCGCTGCCTGGAACCTACGTCGGTTACCAGAGTGTCACCAACCCTGAAAGCAAAGCAAAGTTTGCCCATGCTTGGGGTATTGATAATCTCTCCGATAAGTATGGGATGATGATGCCAGATATGATGGCTGGGCTACCAACGAAAAAGGTCCGCGGTTTCTTCATCATTGGCGAAAACCTTGCCAACTCCGAGCCGAACATCACCCACGTGGAATATCAACTTGCCTCGACTGAATTTCTCGTGGTGTGCGATATCTTCCACACTGAGACCACTCGCTTTGCCCATGTCATCCTTCCATCTGCAGCATGGAGCGAAAGCGATGGTACATACACCAACAGCGAGCGGCGTGTTAACCGCGTACGCAAGATCAAGGAAGCACCAGGCATAGCCAAACCGGGTTGGTGGATTGCCAAAGAGATCGCCAGGCGGATGGGTCGCGAATTCCCATCGAATAGCGCCCAGGAAATATGGGATAACGAGGTATCCGTCCTTGCCTCGTCTTTCGCGGGGATTAAGTATGCGCGCCTCGAAGGCGACGGGTTGCAATGGCCCTGCCCTACCCTCGATCACCCCGGCACGAAGTTCCTGCACAAGGGCGGGAAGTTCGCCCGCGGCCAGGGGTTGTTTCAGGCGGTTGAATGGACGCCGCCAGCGGAGGTTGAGGATGCCGAATACCCGTTCATCCTCAGCACCGGAAGGCGATTGTATCACTATCATACGCGGACGCAAACCGGGCGTGCCGGCCTCGACCAAATGCTCGCGGAGGAGACCGCTGACATTTCCCTGGCAGACTCGGTCAGACTTGGCATCGCGGATAGCGATTACATCCTGGTCAGCTCGCGGCGCGGCTCAGTGAAGGTCAAGGCGCGCATCACAGAGGAGGTGCCTGCCGGCCTGGTTTGGATGGCGTTTCACTTCCGAGAAGGCAACGCCAACTGGCTGACAAACAACGTGTTCGACCCTGATACAAAGACAGCCGAATACAAGGCTTGCGCGGTGAATATTAAAAAGATCACAGGCTGAAAAGAAGAGACAAGGTCAAGCCTATCCCTGTTAATAGATAAGGATATCTATGACTAGCCAACTTTTTACAGAATATTTACATCACATATCCCCTGTTTGGACGCGCATCTTCCCGATCCAGGCGGAGCGCGCCGAGGGGGCATATATCTACTCTATTGACGGCAAACAATTCCTGGATTTCACCAGCGGGATTGGCGTGACCAACACCGGCCACTGCCATCCGAAAGTAGTGGAAGCCATCCGCCAGCAGGCTGGACTATTCCTGCATGCCCAGGTGAACATCGTCGTCCATAAACCAATGATGGAATTGATCGCCGAGCTACGTATGATCGTCCCTCCAACCATTGATGGATTCTTCTTCAGTAACTCCGGCGCGGAGGCGGTGGAAGGCGCGGTCAAACTTGCCCGCGCCGCCACCGGCAAGCCCAACATCATCGTCTTCTCAGGTAGTTTCCACGGTCGCACAGCAGGAACGATGGCACTGACCACATCCAAAACAATCTACCGATCTGGATACCAGCCTCTCCCAGCGGGTGTATTCGTTGCACCGTATCCGTATCCTTACAAACTCGGGATGGGCGAAGAAAAGACGACAGAATACTGCCTGAATGCCATCGAAGAACTTTTGCTCGCCCAAACCTCACCCGCCGAGACGGCAGGTATTCTCATCGAGCCTGTCCTGGGAGAAGGGGGATACGTCAACCCACCCGTTGCCTTCATGAAGGGCTTGCGCGAACTTGCCGACAGACATGGCATACTGCTCATCTTTGACGAGATCCAATCGGGCTTTGGCCGTACCGGTAAATGGTTCGCGCAGGAACACTATGGCGTTATTCCTGATATCATGACCGTGGCGAAGGGAATCGCCTCGGGCTTGCCACTTTCAGGTGTCTTCAGCCGCCTCGACTTGATGAATAAATGGCAGGTGGGTTCTCACGGCGGAACCTATGGCGGCAACGCCGTGGCTTGCGCGGCAGGCGTGGCTACCATCCGCGCCATGCGCGAGGAGGATATGGTTGGCAATGCTGCCCGGCGCGGAGTCCAATTACAGACCGGACTGCGCAAGCTGCAGGAGGATTATCCCATCATCGGCGACGTACGCGGGCTGGGACTAATGATCGGCACCGAGTTCACGGTGAAAGGAAAACCAGCGGAAAAACCGCTCATCAAGTCCATCGTACACGCCTGCGAGGAACGCGGGCTGTTGTTGCTGACATGTGGCACGTGTGACAACGTAATCCGTTGGATCCCGCCATTGATCGTGGACGAGACCCAGGTTAACGATGGATTGCGCATCTTCAGAGAAGCATTGAAGGAAAACATGAAATAAACAACAGACCACGGATAACGGAGCATCGTTTGCGGTCCATGCGCATTAATTGGAGTCCACATGACCGTTTTACTGGATCGCTCGCGCCTCGAATCTCTTCCGCTAGGAAGAGAAATAATTTCACGGCGATCATACGAAATGTTACGAACTCTACCAATTTTCAATGCGCACGCCAGTCCATACAGGGTGGTGTGCCGATGCTGTGGATCATCCGCTGGGTCGGGGTCTTCCCGGTATTCGTGAAGGAAGCCAAAGGCGCGCATTTCCGATGTGGATAATCATATGTGCATTGACTTCTGCTTCGGCGACACCGGAGCAATGAACGGTCACTCGCCGGGAGCCACATATGCCGCGCTCCAATCGCCAGCCGAGAAAGGTATCACCCATATGCTTCCCGCCGAGGATGCCATCTGGGTAAGCGATGAACCCAGCGCCGATTTTGGCTTGAAAGACCGGCAGTTCACACTGACTGCCTCCGATACAACCGAAGCGGATGTGGATTACCACTCCATAATATTCCGCGAAGCGGGCCTAGTGATATTCGGATAGAAGGTTGGAAGATTACTCTGTTTGAAGGTTCAAGGTTGGACTCGAAAGCATGCAAACCTATCAACATGCCAACTTCCAAATTTGTTGTGGAGGTGCTATGCAAGTCTGGCGCGTCAATGTTCGTGCTCAAAAGGTTACAAAAGGACCGATTCCTGAAACCTGGAAGCATTTCGGAGGCCGCGCTCTGATTGCCCGTATTCTGCTCGATGAAGTGGAAGCCAGGTGCGATCCTCTTGGTGCGGGCAATAAGCTCATCTTCACTCCTGGTTTACTTGTCGGGCACATGCTCTCCTCATGCGACCGGATCTCAGTTGGTGGTAAGTCGCCATTGACAGGTGGTATAAAGGAAGCCAATGCTGGTGGGACGACCGGCATGCAAATGGCGATGTTGGGAATCAGGGCGTTAATCCTAGAAGGTGTCCCAGAGGAAAGCGGCTTATCGGTTTTACACCTCAGCTTGCAGGAGGTGCGTTTTGAGCGAGCCGATGATCTGACCGGTTTAGGTGTTTATGCCTCGGCAGAGCGTCTCATCGAAAAATATGGTGAAAAAGTGGCAATTGCCCTGATCGGTCCTGGCGGCGAAAGGCAGATGATTACCGCGGGCATCCAGAACCTGGACAAGGATAAAGTACCCTCGCGCATCGCAGCCCGAGGCGGCCTGGGCGCGGTAATGGGCAGCAAGGGGTTGAAAGCCATTGTTTTCGATGCGACAGGCTGTCTGAAGCCGCCCATTGTCAACCAAGAGGCGTACAAGGAAGCGAAAAAATCATATAACAAAGCTCTGCTCGAGCATCCACAGACAGCTTCATACCGCGACTATGGTACCGCAGCAATGGTGCAGTTGTGCCAGCGCTTTGGCTCACTGCCGACACGGAATTTTTCCAATGGATTGTTCGTGAAGGCGGATTCGATCAGCGGTGAGGCTCTGCGCGACCTGCTGCTAACCCGCGGCAGACCATCCAACCCGACGCACAACTGTATGCCTGGCTGCATCGTCCGCTGCTCGAATGTTGTTGGCAGTCAGGAGGGCGAGGTGATCGTTTCACCGCTTGAGTACGAGACCATTGGTCTTATGGGCTCGAACCTTGGCATTGAATCGCTGGATACAATCGCAAGGTTATGCTGGCAGGCCAACGATCTTGGTCTGGATTCTATTGACATAGGCGCGGCACTGGGCGTGGCAGCGGAAGCCAATCAAATGCGTTGGGGTGATAACAAACGTGCTTTGGAGCTTATGGACGAAATCCGACGCGGCACGCCACTGGGTTGCGTTTTAGGTAACGGCGCGGTTTCAACTGGCAAGCATTTTGGCGTGGAACGCGTCCCGGCTGTTAAGGGGCAAGCAATGGCCAGCTACGACCCGCGCGCCATCAAAGGCACCGGAGTGACCTTTGCCACCTCTCCGATGGGTGCCGACCATACATGCGGGTTAACCATCCGTGCCAAAGTGGATCACCTTGACCCTAAGGTTCAGGTGGATGTATCACGAACTGCGCAAATCAACATGGCTGGTTACGACACGCTCGGCATCTGCCTCTTTGGTGCTTTCGGCTTTGGAGCGGCGCAGCCAGGGACGATCGCCCGCCTGTTAAATGCCCGTTATGGTTGGAATGTCCCCGATGACATCTTGCAATTGTTAGGAAGAGAAACCTTGAAAATGGAGCGAGAATTCAACCACCGGGCTGGTTTTACTACCAAGGATGACCGTTTACCAGCCTGGATGACGCGCGAGCCGCTTCCACCAACAAATGCCGTCTTTGATGTAGCACCAGAGGACCTGGATAGCGTGTTCAACTGGTAAAAAAAATCCCGGCATCTCCAAGACGCCGGTAGTTCTTATTTAAAGCCACCAAAGGGATTCGAACCCTTGACCTGGCGTTTACGAAACGTCTGCTCTACCGGCTGAGCTATGGTGGCGTGTGTGGGGTGAAATAAAATTCGCCCTACAGCGGCGGGGATTATACCAGCGTTGTTTTCAATCTGGCAATCTCTGAGATAAGCTCTTTGAGAATCGCTGTGAATGTATCCCCTTCACCACGGCAAATCCAAGAGAACCCTGATATACTTCGGTGCAGGATTGGCAATGACCATAGCCATGCTTTCCTACCATACCTGCCCACTTGCCACCCTCGGGGGCAAAGAGACCGGCGGGATGAACGTCTATGTGCGCGACCTGACACGGCAACTCGGCCGCATGGGTATTCGCGTGGATGTGTTCACACGCTCCCAGGATGAGCATGTGCCGCATGTGCTGCACGACCTGGGCTACGGTAACCGTGTTGTCCATGTTCCGGCCGGACCCGAGATCCCGCTACCGAAGCGTGAGCTGGCGGGACACATCCCGCAGTTTGTAGAGGGCATCCGACGCTTTTCCTCGGAAAAGGCGGTCCACTACAGCCTCATCCACAGCCATTACTGGATGTCTGGCCTGGCAGCAAAAGCTTTGAAAACCGATTGGGTTTCTCCCATCGTTCACATGTTCCATACGCTGGGTGAAATGAAGAACCGCGTGGCGCGCTCCGATGGCGAGAAGGAAGGTAAGTACCGTCTGGAGGGTGAGCGGGATGTCCTGGCTAGCGCTGACCGCATCATCGCGGCGACGCTCGCCGAGCGTGCCCAACTTGAGTGGCTGTACAAAGCCGAAGTTCGCAAGATCATCGTCATTCCGCCGGGAGTGGATACCTGTCACTTTTACCCCATCCCCGTTGACGAGGCCAAACAGTTCATTGGCGTGCCAGCGGAACAATGCCTGCTGCTTTTCGTGGGGCGCATCGAGCCACTGAAGGGCGTAGATACACTACTACGCGCTTTAGCCCTGCTGCGCCAGCTGAAGATCTGTCCGAGACAATCAGTGAGCCTGGCGATCATCGGTGGTGAGCCGGATACCAACGCCGAGTTGATGGATACAGAGATGGCGCGGCTACGGGAACTTTGCGCGCAGCTAGACATTGCAGATGTTGTAGTCTTTTTAGGAAAACGGGGGCAGGATACGCTGCCATATTATTACTCGGCGGCAAAAGTGGTGGTCGTCCCCTCGCACTACGAGTCGTTCGGCATGGTCGCACTGGAAGCCATGGCCTGCGGGACACCGGTCATCGCCTCGCAGGTTGGAGGCCTGGCTTTCCTCGTCCACGATGGGGTGACCGGATACCACGTCCCGGATGATGACCCAGAAGCGCTGTGTGCCAAGCTGGCCTCCATGCTCAGCGACGAGGATCTGCGACGCAACCTGGGTAAAAAAGCAGCCGAGTACGCAAGGGAATACGACTGGGAAAAGATCGCTAATCAGATAGTGGGGGTATATGAGGAATTTGGAGGACGCGGTTTAAACTCTGGCGACCGTGGATAAATTAGTTTACCCCCGCGTTCTTTCGCGCTCGTCCAAATAGGTTGAATCCGTCAATCCCCGCCATTTACGGATCGCCTCGGCATGAATCAGGTAATGGCTGTAGGTATCCAACCGCAGGCCGCGGAGGAAGCGCGTCTCGGTTGCACGCTGTGCTTCCGGTGCGGTCTGGATGTATTCTATAAGCTGCTGATGGGTTTCATCCCGCCGCTGAAGAGCCTCGGCGAGGGACAGATTGCGGCTCTGATTCACCACCAGCTTGTTGAAAGCGTCAATCCCGCCGTAGATGACCGAGTAACGTGGTGGCCTCTTGCCTGCCAGGATGTCAGGGAGGTGCTTGAGTGCCTCGTTTTCCCATGCCGTCACATGCGATATGATGTCCTTGACCGACCAAGATTCGGTGACGCCGATCTCGGTCATTTCGACCCCGCAGAGTCCAGCGTAGGAAGCGAGGAGGGCGTTCCAGGCATTCTCCAAGCGGGATAGCAACCGCCACCTCACCTTTGGTGATGATCTGGCATGATCTGGCATACAACAAAGAACATGAGAAGTGGCGAATCTATATCAGAGTAACTTTCTGGATTGCAACGCAGACAGTAAAAAAAAACAATATATATCCTTGTTGCATTAGAAATACAAAACTATCCATCTTAAGATGTTGATGTTATAACCTCACTCCTTCATCTTCACATAGAAAAGCGTCGAGCCGTCGATCTCCTGGGT
>Ga0172371_10000427_pt1 | contig 64734 bp, 72 predicted proteins | sample Lak12m_FD_114543 | JGI IMG/M metagenome (GOLD analysis project Ga0172371, IMG submission 114543) | Freshwater microbial communities from Kabuno Bay, South-Kivu, Congo - kab_022012_12m | ecosystem: Environmental > Aquatic > Freshwater > Lake | place: Democratic Republic of the Congo: South-Kivu... | reverse complement strand
GCGTGCCTAGTTTATCAGCTGAAGCCAGTTTCTTTAGGGGACAGAAAACTTCCTTCTCGTTTGGCACAGGCTATGCCTTCACAGAAAATCTCGCTGCGGGGCAAGTTTACAAATACAAATTTAACACAAATGAATTAAAGAAACCAATTCAGGACGCCATCGCGGCTTGCGGTTGGACGTATAAAGGCGTGGCATTTGGAAAGTTATGATCAAAACCTTCGGGTTCTTACAAACTGCTTGATAAAATCCATCCATAGGAGATTAAAGTGAATAAATATAAATTTCAAATTCCAGTTGCTATAATGATAATGATATTGGCCGCGTTGGCATGCGGCGGCAGTTTTAGCACCGCCAAAATCGCCAGCGCCAAAATGACGGCAGACGAGGCCGGGATGCAACAGACGACGGTGTTTGCTCAAGACCAGACGTTTTATTGCACTGCCGAGCTGGCAAACGCACCGGAAGACACGAAGTTAAAGGCCGTCTGGACTGCGGTTGAAGTTGAGGGGGAGCAACCCAATTTGCTGCTTGACCAAACCGAAGTGACCGCCGGGAATCAGAATGTATTCACGTTCAACATGAGCAACAACCAGCTCTGGCCAACGGGGAAGTACAAGGTTGACCTGTACCTGAACGACGTGCTGGATCGCACGCTGGATTTTGAAGTGCGATAAATTCCTGTCTGTAAGTGCAAGCGGCATTGCGTACCGCCCAATAAGCGCTTTCAGTGGATCGCCTTCTGCAGGTATGCCTCGCGAACCTTGCCAGCAATCGCTCTGGTTATTGAGGCAAATTTTGCCAGTGTCGGCGTGGTCTTTGCACACCCGGCCTTCATCTTCACTTGTAAACCCTATGTTGTAAATAATAAACCTTGGGAACGAAGCGATGGCACCTTGCGTTTTGCGCTTGGTTGAGACAGGTATCGAGGATTCCTTTCTCAACCAGCCAAAGTAGACCAATCGTGACACCTTCCAGCGTGCCGTTGTGAAGGTAATGCCGAAGGTACTGTAAGCTATCACTGCTGTATACCACCTGCACGGAGATTCGAATCACATCCCCCCCTGAGGGGACTCTGGTTTTAAAAGCACAAAGAGCCATCTACGGATGACTCTTTTATTTTGGTGCCCCCACGGAGATTCGAACTCCGGTTTTATCCTTGAAAGGGATGCGTCCTGGGCCTCTAGACGATGGGGGCTCTATTTTTAGAGCGGGCGAATTCTATCATCCCCTTTTATGTCAGTCAAGCGATTTGGCGCTTAATTTTCAGGTTTCATGCGCTGATTTAGCAGTGCCATGAGATCGACCAGGCGGCGGTTTAAGAGAATAGCCGCGCTTTCCACACGCAGGCTGGGGATCAAAATTGCCGTCACCGTGGCATTGAATACCGGAATAAAATCACGCGTACCGTCTGTCATCAGGGATGTGAAATCGAAACGCCCAGGCAGCTCGATAATGCCTTCCACTTCATAGACCTGGGTTGTGATCCGCACAAGATATTCCACCAATTTGGCAAACCCAGCGCGCACAAGCGCCTGCGGACCGAGGTCTTCACGCCGCGCCAGGCAGACGGCATGCATCCCTTTTTTCATCATCCGCACAAGTTCAAAATGGTCCGCAAGTTTTGTGGGCATATGCAGGCGCGCCATGCGGGCGTCATTGACTTCCAGCGCAGAGTGCGTGGAGTCGTTCAACATGCCTATGGCGCCCTGGGTTGAAACCATAATCCTGCCAACCACACGATATCCGGAGGTCAAAATATCAACGGGGAGATCATGATGTGCGCGAGGCAGGGCGTCAGGCGACATGAGAAAATCCTGTTCGATTTAAGAATCGAGCGTGGGACGGGGCAGCCTGGTTTGCGGTCTGGGAGTAGGCGGAGTTCGGCGCTGATGCCTGGTGGGCTTGCCGGCGTTCGGGTCCAGGATCATATTCAACCACTGAACCGCTTTTTCATCGTATTCGCGTTTGCCGCACACATCACAGATCCAGGCGGGGAAATGCGGCACAGTGATCAACTCTTCACCAAGCCAGGTAAAATAGGTAATGCCGCGCGGCAGCATAATGCCTGCATGGCATTCACTGCACAAAATAATATCCGGATCTTGATGCTCGATATCGCTCATTCTCATTCCTTACTGCGAAGCGAATACTTCGGTGTGTTTAAGCATATTCCACATGGGCGGAGGCCAGTAGATCAGGATCGCTTTGCCGACCACGTTTTCGGCAGGCAACAGCCCCCAATCCTTGGAATCATTCGAATTATTGCGGTTGTCGCCCATGACAAATAGCTGGCCATCCAAAACCGTCCACTCACCGGAATAAATGGGAGCCTGCGCAATATACGGTTCATTAAGCATCTGCCCATTAATATAAACCTGATGGTTCTGCACACTCACCCGCTCGCCAGGCAGGCCGATCACACGCTTGATCAGCTCCTCCTTTGGATTCAATGGGAAGTGAAACACAATGATATCACCGCGTTGCACCGCACCGAGGCGGTAGCTCATTTTATTTACCAGGACAAACTCACCATCTTCAAGAGTAGGGCGCATACTGAAACCGTCCACCCGCACACGCGCAGAAACCGCATTGATGCCGATAAATAATACGACAGCCAAAACGAGAGTTTCAATAATATCAAGCATGAATCGACCCCAATTTACTTTTTCCTGAACCTCATTACCTTGTTCAATATTGGCATCCTGCTCCGCGATTTCCAAACGAGCCTCCATATTAATCATCTCACAAAATTATACTTCCCTTTATCGAAGTTCACTGGCAATCAACTCTTGCCCCAGGCAAAAAAAGTTGGGACATTTAAGACACGTTCCCCGCGCCTGCGAGCCTGTTCGTCCAAAACCTTCATTTTTTGGATGTCTTCGCCTGCGATGGAATCTGCCAGGTCGGCTTCGATCACCGCCCATTCATTTTCCCACTCGTCGGCGGAACGCTTCTTTTCCGCTCTTTGAATGGGGCCTGTTTCGATCAGGCGGATGCCTGCCTTATAAAACGTCTCTGCAAGCGAGGCGCCAAAGCAGGGATTTGCGCCCTGTCTGTCCAGGGCTTCCGTCTGCCATTCACCAAGTGTTTTGAGGGAAGCAGGTTCATCCACACGCAGGCTGTAATCCGGCTCTGCCAACGCCAGCACGATCCGTCCCACGCGCGCCATTTCGCGCACCACCTGTAATGGATCATTTACCCATAGTAAAAGGAAGTGGCAATATACAATATCAAATGAACGGTCTTGATATGGCAGGAAATGCGCGTCGCCGTGCGTGAGCGAAACCAGCGGGGCATGGATCCGACATTCGGCGAGCGCAGCAGGCTGAATGTCCAGGCCGTGGAGCGAGGCGGGTGAATGTATCTCACGCAGGATTGCACCTGTGCCGCATCCCACTTCCAGCACACGATTCGCGCCTGCAAGTTCCGCCTTGTCAAAAAGATACTCTCTCAACTCGCGAGTCCATGCGGCTTGCTGGAGATAGCGCGTGTGCCTGTTCATCCTGCGCACTAATTCTGCCTGGTCTTATGCGGCGAAATTTGAGTCTCGCGCCAGTTGCGCACAAATTCAATTTGTTCGAGGGTTTCGGGCGAGCTGGTGAAATAATTTTGGGGACGTGTCTTAAATAAAATGTCCACGCGCGAAAGAGCCTGCTGAGGAGTAAGGCCATGCCTGATGAGGTAACAGCCAATCGTGATGCCGGTGCGCCCCACCCCGCCCCAGCAATGGACGTAGACCCCGTTGCTTTTATTGAGCGCCTCATCTATCGTATTGAGGATGTCAATCATTGTTTCACGCGAAGGAATGCCGTGATCACGAATGGCAAAGCGCTGATAGGTTGCGTTGATATCGTAAATGCGGGCTTGTTCCTTTAAAACAGATTCGTAGGAAAGGAGTTCATGGGATTGGGTAAGGTCTATGAAAGTATGGATGCCGGCCTCAAGAAAGGCGTCCATGCGGCGGCGCGTGGTTTCGGGATCGTAACTGCCGGGGTATTCACCCGCCAGGAAGCGGCCTTCTTCAACCCAATAGGATTCGAGGATGGGAGGTTTAGTCATAAGGTTATGGGGAGGGTTTCCTTGATTTACTGCGGAAAGGATATGCATATATTGCTAAGTATGTCTATGCGCAGCTTGACGAGTTCGGGATATTGGTAGAAGAATAACACTTTTTCTTCTGCTGTGGTGTCATCCTCAGGTGCGGGGCTGAAGACAAAGAAGGCGAAAGCCTCGGCGATATCTTCCTCAGGATTGGTGGCGGCGTAATTGGTAACGAACTGATCTTCATATTTATAATAGAACTCATCCAATTTTTCGTAGTAGGTGTCGCTATCCTCTTCAAGGTTGATCTGATTCCACTCCTCATGGATATCAGCCCAGAATTGATTATAGAAATCGTTGATATAAGAATCCGGGTTGGCACAGCCTTCACCGGGAAAGTAATCCGGGCAAGCGGAAGCCTCTTCGAAATAGACCCTGTCATCATCGGGGTTGTTGAAGACGGCCAGGCTGGGTGCTACCTGATCGGGACCTAATGTGAGCAGGTGACCGAATTCATGCACAAGGGTATAGAACAAGTCGTAATAATTGCCTGTATCGGCAATATCCACTTGCAATACCCACAGCCTTGGATCGGATTGTGTTTGGGCGACGGCAGCCAGGGTACCGCCCTGCCCGTCCGTGATGATGGAGTATTCCGAAACTCTTTCGCGTTCGCCGGCTGGGATGATGGCGCGGAAATAATTCCAAACCTGTTGATGGGTTTGTTCTTCGTTCTGCCCCTCCTCCAAATCGGAGGAGACATTTTCATAATATGGGTCAAAGATCTCATCGCCGGAGACCTTGTATGTGACGAGGATAACCTCTTCATCCAGCAGGTCTTCTTCCACATCTGCGCCGCCTGAAACCGCCAATGAAATGATCCGATCCGTGATGAGGGGACAGGAGGCTGCTTCTTCAAGTACAGGTTCTTCGATGGTTGGTATTTGTGCGGCTGGTGTATCGGGAAGTTCAGGCTTGGGAAGGTCTTCGCCCATCAAGGTAACACAAGCGAGGGTGGAGAAAATAAGTAAAAGGCCGGCAACTGCGATTCTCATTTGTGATCTCATGGAATATCCTTGTCAAAATTTCGGCAAGGATACCATAGAGCGGTTAATTCATGCTCTTGTTCTCAATTCACCCTTAATCCTCCCTATTGAAATCCAAATAAATACTTAGGATCTGTATGCAAATTAGGTTCATGTCGCCCTCCCGAAGGATATCGGGACGATGTGAGCGATAGCGAAGGATCTCTATCTCACACGAAACAAACAGGTTTCGAGAAAAAGCAGTGATTCTTCGTCGCTTCGCTCCTCAGAATGACATGTCTATTGATTTTGCATGCACACCCTAGTACTTTTTCTTAATGGTTTCCCATTCATCCTTCAAGAAATGGCCAAGGATTTTATCCGCTTCGCCTTGGGCGGGAAGGACGTCGCCATCCGGTTCGACGTACAGCCATGTTTTGCCGGCGCCGGCGGGGATCTCATCGTCAGCGGTTTCGATGGCCACCGGATGGGAGGCGGAGTATGGCACAGGCAGGTCCCAGCGCAGGTTAAGATTGAGGGATTGGGCAAGACTTTGTAATTCGAGCATTTCATGCTCGAGGCTTTTCTCTGCGGCGCTGAGGGAGATATTTTCCAGGCCGAGATCGGCGAGTCTATGCAATATGTTTTTGGCCTCTTTTACATTCCCTTTGTTGAGCGTAAAGTGGACAGTCAAAAACAAATCCTGCGGGATGATGATTTCGATGACTTCCCATGAGAGCGGTTCATGCGGCTGTAAAACAAGCATGACATGGTCAAGGCCCGTTTGCAAAAGTGCGGAGAGATAATTTTTATCGGCGAGTTTAAGGCCATCTGTCAGCAGGCCGCAGACCTGACCATTTTTTTCGACGTGGGCAATCAGCTGCGGGAGGTCTTCGCGCAATGTCGCTTCGCCGCCGGTAAAGACAATATGAGGGATGCCCGCCTGCCAGGCTTTGTCTATGATCATCTGCCATTCTGCGGTGGTGAGTTCACGGTCCACGCGTTTGACGGGGGCATGTTCCGCGCTGGTATGTCCGGGCAGGCGGTATGTAATGGCGCAATCCAGCCTGAGCGTGGATTCTGTTGAATGGGGTTGCGCCCGCTCAAAGTCCAGGAAGGAGACGGGGTCCAGGTCGGGAGTGGAGATCAGGGTCTGAATTTGATCTGCAAAATGATTGAAGTCTTCAAGTGCGGTTTTCCTGTTCACACGATAACGGGCTGAAATATGTTTGGCGGCTGCTTCAGGTGAAGTCCCTTGGATGAAGTGAAAGGCGTATTCAGCGGCGGTGGGGTTGAGTTGTAAAACGGTGGAGGCGTTGAGGATCAGAATGCCCGAGCCATCCGAATGCAGGCGAAGGTGGAGGCGATATGGTTTTTGATCTTCAACGGCATGCAGGTGATGCGTGCCAGCAGGCAGCGGCTGAACTTTTGAAAAACGATCCGCGATGCGATTGAAGAGGTTCATACGATTCTCCTATTTTTTAATTAGACCCATGTCGACGAAGGTCAGGTACATGTAGCCGATGAGCATGAGCGCCCAGGCCAGCATCTCGATCCTTGCCCAGACACTTTCCAATGAAAGTGAGAAATTATCCTTGATGGTTTCGACGATACTTTCGAGATTGTTGAGCTTATTCTTCAGATTTTCCTTCCAATCGGTCAGGTAAAGCTCGCTTTGGATGGCTTTGTAAAGTTTAGCGGTATACCAGTCACCGATCAGCAGCATGTTTTGTTCGGCGCGTTCGAAATCAAGCATGACCTCGATCCTGAGTTCGGCAATCTGGCGGATCATGCCGCGCGTGGCACGAGGGCGGCGTTTGTTTTGAAAGAAGGATTCATTGACCTTATCCAGCATGGCTTCAATGGATTCATCCAGCATGCGATAGCGCAGGAGCTGGTAATTCCCGATCTTCAGCAATACGATGTCGGAGTCAAAATCTCCATTGGGTGCAATGATGACCGCGCCTTCCCAATCCACCAGGGTGAGTTCCCTGGCGGAATAATGCGTGCGGGAGGCGAGAATCTCATCAATCTCCTCCTTCCCCATAAATTCGCGTTGTGAGCGAAAGAATTTTGCAAGCACGGGTGCGTTTTTTTCCACCCATTTTTCGGGTGTGGGCTTTGCCGTTTGCAGAAGCAGGATGGTGTAATCTTCATAGAGTCCGCTTTGGCGGTGGACTTCCGGGACGTAGCGGCTTTGCAGAGCGGATTGAATTTTGGCGCGGAGCTGCAGGACAGAGGAGGCGAAGGGATCCACCAGGTCGAAGCGGCAGTCAACCATCTGTACGCACCCGTCATATCTTTGGCGCGTAGCATAGACAGCATAGCCCTCGATGACAACCGTCTCTTCGCCGAGACTGTCAAGATCGATATCCACAGGCTGGAAGTACGGCGCGTCCTTGAGGCCTTTGAAAGACTCTTTTATTGGCACAACGCTGACGTCGGTGTCGGGAAAGGCAATCAGGTAACAGATTTCCATACAATTATTCCTAAAGCTTCGAGTTGAGTATGCCGTACCGCCTGCTGCATACCTCAAAAATCTTTTTGATTAAAATCATAAGTAGACATGATAATTCGGCTGGTGTATTTGCGCGGTACACTGTAGTTTACCGCTTTTCCAAAAACATTACAGGACAGCCAGATTAACTCCGTACTGTTCACGGTGATTTTCGAACTGCAATGGACAGCCACCGCCGCATTCTGTGACGACCGGGCAGGTCTCACATTTGAAGGGCAGGTTCTGCCGCTCGCGCAGCTGCGCGGACAATTTGTGATTCCAGATGGAATCCCATGTGTCGTTCAGAAAGTTTCCCAGCGGGTGATAATACGACTGGCAGGGCAGGACACTGCCATTCGATTCAATACACATGCTGTACAACGCGGCAGTGCAGCCCTTGACGCCGAGATTGTGGGCGGTCGGGTCAAACTCACAATACTGGGTCGGCGTGTACCAGATCAGTTTTTGTCCATGCTCGGCGGTTTTACGCGTGGCAATATCGAGGACGGGCTGCAACTCGCTTTCCCGCAGACCGGTTCCAACCGTGAGGCCTTGTCCTGAATAGATCAATGCGTTCAAGCCAATGGTCGGAACACCGATATCCGCCAGGAAATCGAGTGTGTCAGGGATGGTGTGGACATTTGTCTGCAGCATGGTGGTATTGGTCATGACATACAGTTTGGAAGCCAGGGCATTCTTCAAGCCTGCGATGGTTTGTTTGAACGCGCCTCTGGCGCGCATCATTTCATCGTGGATCTCAGGCACACAGGATTCGACGGTAATCTGCACGTGATCAAGGCCTGCATCCACGAGTTGGTTGACATAATCCATATCCATCAGGCGGCGCGCGTTCGTGTTCAGACCCGTGATCTGGCCGATGTTTTCTGCGTGTTTAATCAACTCCGGGAGATCGTTGCGCAAGGTCGCTTCACCGCCCGTGAAGACGATGTGCGGCACGCCTAAATTCCAGAGTTTATCCAGGACCACCTTCCATTGATCGGTATCCAGCTCGGGAAAGTTTCTTTCGCGGGCGTTATAGCAGTGAGCGCAATCGTTGTTGCAGCGATAAGTGACAGCCAAATCCATGCGATAGGGCGCCGAAGGACGGGCGCTGAAGGGCATGTTCATTTCGAGTTCGAGATGATGGATCGCGCAGGCGCCGTCGGGACGCAATAATTCGGAAAACTGAAAGCGGAAGTCGGAGAGATCGTCGCGGGCCTGTTTCCTATCGACTCGATACTGTTTTGTGAGGGACGAGATAATCTCGTGATCCTGCTTCTCTTCGAGAATAAGATACGCCATCAAAGCAGCTGTTGGATTCAAGTGCATGATGCTGCTGGCATTGACAATCAATGTGCCTGTCCCGTCGGCATCCAGGCGCAAGTGAATGCGGGATTTCTCGTCTGCGGTTTCACGGGTGTAGTGAGATATGCGGCCGGAGTGCAACCTCTCCAGACTTTGGACCGGCTTTTCCAATGTCAGGAAACGTTGGAGTCCTATCTGCACATCTTTAAAATTCAGGGACATCATTCACCTCATCCATATCAGTAAAGTTAAAATCCACCTGCCAATTCCATGGAAAATCTTTGTAATTGTCAATTGAACAAACTACCTTCCGCCGCCCGCACAAGCACAGGCGCAACCCGCGCAGGCGCAGGCACAGGCGCAGGACCGTCCACCACTGCCTCCGCCGCGACTTCGTCCGCTGGAGGTGGGTTTGGGGGGAGGATTGGTCGCCCCGGTTACTTTTTCAGTGAAGGTGTTGACATTGCCGACTACTTTCTGCGAGAAGGTTTGTACGCCTGTCACCATCTGGGCAGCGATGTCTGCGCCGGGCAGGGCGGAGCGGCCCGCGGACTGACTTGGCATAGATTTCGGGATTCCGCTTCCAGTTTGGGCGGGACGCGAGGTGTATGTCGGGTCGTAGCGTCCCCACCACATCGGCACGAATACAGGCCCCTGCAAAACGCGGCGCGTGCGGTCGTCGTAATCTTTATCGAGCATGGTCCATTCGAGGGCTTCGTCAAATCTTTGGCTCTTTACTTCGGGTGTGCCGGCGGTTTCAATTTGCTGCCAGGCCTTTTCCATGATTGACTTGTAATAATCCAAAGTTTCCTTGCGGCTGAAACCTTTCATCTTTTCAGAGACCAGTTGAACAAGCTTTACCATCATCTGCTGTAATAAACCCTGGCGTGTTTTTACATTTTCTTCCTTGAAGGCTTTTAGGAAATTCAATTCGTATTCATGCAAACCATCGGGCACAGGTGAAGCAGATTTGATTGCCAGCGGATCGCGCGTGACAACCTCGGCGGCATTCTTCTTGATCACACCGAACAGGATCATGGTCATGACCTTATCGAGCGGCTGTTCCAATAAGATGGCGGCTTCCACGGCGGTCAGTCCGCGTTTGATGCCGTGGCCTTCGATTGCGACCCTGGGCGGCATGTATTGCATTTTGCGCCGTCTACCATTAATGGCTGCGATGGCAGGCAGGCCGATAAATATAAAAACAAAGAAACCGCAACAGAGCAGGGTAAACAGGGTATCCCCGCTGATCAACGGGTTCGCTGCTGGAATCACAATACTATCCGCTGGGACGTATGTGCGCGGAAAGGATGCGCCAAATAAATAGGAAACTGATGCGCTTGCGGAAGGTGAATACCAGGTGTAGGCGACGCGGTTATTCGAGTCGTATCCTGATTGCGGCTCGGATGGGAATCCGGAAGGCGCTGCATGCCAGCGTGGTTCCTGCTCCTTCATATTCGGCGGCAAATGGAAGGTCATGGTGAAATCGGTCTTGCCGGTTACATATTGCGAGCCGAACCATGTCGGCGCGAAGGTCGCGCTGGCATAGGTTTCATCCTTATCGTCGGGGTAGAGCACATTTGCGATCCTGCCGACATAGACATGCACCGTGCCTGTGCCGCCGGCAGGAATGGTCTTTGACCCCAGCACAATCGCAAAACCGGATCCATTGCCCTGATAATCACTGGGGGAGATCGAAACAGGGTTGCCATCCACGTCGGCCTTGATCGTATCTGTATGAAAATTAGAGTTGGGCATGCCCACATCTACAAAATCTATGGGATGTGATTTGGATTGGTTTGTGAATGTCCATGTGTAATCCAAACTTTGTGTGCCGTCTGAATTCCAGTAGACCTGCACCACTTCCTTATTCACTTGAAAATAATAGGGAAGGTCTTGTGCGGATACATTCACTGCCATCCCCAATGCAAACAAAACGACTAATCCAATCAAGACAATCTTTTTCATGCAACCTCCGATGTGGTCTCGATATGCCCTCAAAAACCATTCGGGCTGCTCGACCGCCAATAACCGCAATTCGTCAATCATCAATCGTAAATCGAATCACCATTTCGGTTCTTCAGTTAACTGATAGGTCGTCCCGCAAAATGGACATTCCACCGTCGGCGCGCCCGCGATCATTTTGACATTATCCGCTGTGAGACTGCCGCCGCAACTCTTGCATTTCATCTGCTCGACTTTGGTTTGGGAGGGCAGGTCAATTTTGTAGGTGATATTATCTCCGCCTCCCGCCTGACCTTTCGCCTGACTCCGCACAATCAGCAGAATCCCACCTCCCAGAAAGGCCGCACCGACAACGGCGAAGCCAATCCCGAATCCCAGCCAGGATGAACTCCCTTGCGTGGAGGTGGAACCGATCACGCTCAAGATGCCATAGCCGAAAAGACATATCCCAATCAATAATAATAGCCCGGCACCGATATACAATGAGGTTTTATTGCCCATGTTGACGATTCTCCTTGTTGTTCTATACGAAAAGTTTAGCATTTTCGTTGTTTTCAAGCAAATGACTTTTGTCTCTAATTCATCCTATCTTTGTCCAATTCCTGGGGAGGGGAGATTGGCTTTATACTTGTCCCATGTCGTTGCAAGGGCGGTGTTCCTCCGCCCAAAGCAATCTCCAGTAAACGGATAAATCTAATCGTGGAGTCTTTTCTACTTAATCGGAGATTGCTTCGTTGTAAGGAACAAGAGCGCTGCTCGCAACGACATGATAACGAGTAAAGGAATTTAATATGTCCCTCAACGACCAATACAATAAATGGAAAGAAACTACTTTCAAGAAATCGTTGGGGAAGTTCAAGGAGAGGAAAGAGCGCTTCGAGACCTCGGCAGGCATCGAGGTCCCGAGGGTGGCGCTGCCTGGTCTCGATACGCCCCGCCAAGATCGGGCGGGGCTACTCGACCACCGGGAATCAGAATATCTTGATAAGTTAGGTTTTCCTGGCGAGTATCCTTATACGCGCGGAGTCCAACCGACGATGTATCGGTCACGGTTTTGGACGATGCGTCAGTATGCGGGGTTCTCGACAGCGGAGGAGTCGAATAAGCGCTATCGCTATTTGCTGGGACAAGGTCAAACGGGGCTGAGTGTCGCTTTCGACCTGCCAACTCAAATTGGGTACGATGCGGATGACCCGATCGCGCAGGGCGAAGTGGGCAAGGTGGGCGTTTCGATCTCGTCCATTCACGACATGGAGCGGTTGTTCGATCAGATCCCGCTGGAGAAGGTTTCGACTTCGATGACCATCAACGCGTCCGCGGGTGTTTTGCTGGCGATGTACATTGCGGTGGCGAAGCGCCAGGGCGCGGACATGCGCCAACTGCGCGGCACGATCCAGAACGACATCCTCAAAGAGTACGTGGCGCGCGGTACGTATATTTTCCCGCCTGAGCCTTCGATGCGGCTCATCACCGATATTTTTTCATTCTGTGCAAAGGAAGTTCCGTATTGGAACACGATCTCGATCTCGGGTTATCACATCCGCGAAGCAGGCTCCACCGCCGTGCAGGAAGTTGGATTTACGCTCGCGAACGGAATCGCGTATGTGGAAGCCGCGCTCAAGGCTGGCTTGGACGTGGACGCCTTTGCGGGTCAGCTTTCGTTCTTCTTCAACGCGCACAACAACCTGCTCGAAGAGGTCGCCAAGTTCCGCGCCGCGCGCCGCATGTGGGCAAGGATCATGCGCGAACGTTTCAAAGCGCAGAAGCCATCGTCGTGGCAACTTCGTTTTCATACTCAAACGGCTGGCTCAACACTCACGGCTCAACAGCCTGAAAATAACGTGGTGCGTGTTACTCTTCAGGCTTTGTCCGCTGTCCTCGGCGGAACTCAAAGTTTACACACCAACAGCATGGATGAAGCCCTGTGGCTGCCCACTGAAAAGTCTGTCCGCGTGGCGCTGCGCACCCAGCAGATCATCGCCTACGAGTCGGGCGTGGCTGATTCAGTGGATCCGCTGGCGGGTTCGTATCTGATCGAACATCTGACCGACGAGATCGAAAAAGGCGCTCTCGACTACATCGCCAAAATTGACGAGATGGGCGGCGCGCTGCAATCCATCGAGCGCGGCTACATGCAGAACGAGATCCAAAACGCCGCCTACGCCGCACAACAGGCAATTGAGAAGCACGAGCAGATCGTGGTGGGCGTCAATCAATTTGCCGTGGACGAAGTTCTCACGTTGGAACGTTTGCAGGTTGACCCTGCGATTGAGATGGGACAGAAGGCGAAGTTGAAGGCGTTGCGGGAATCTAGAAATCGAGAATCGGTAGATCGGTACATTGGGAAGTTGGTGAATATGGCAAAGGGCACGCCTGCCCAGAGCGGAGCCGAAGGGGAGAATTTGATGCCGCTGTTTATTGAGTGTGTGGAGAATGACGTCACGCTCGGAGAGATCTGCAACACGCTTAGAGGTGTGTGGGGTGAGTACGTGGCACAGGGGTTTTAGGATAACCATCCTACTTTTTCAACCTACCAATGGTGAAGGTATTGATATATAATAATTCTGCGTTTGCACAGTTTAGTATTGTACCTAAAAGGGATGATTTCTACATGGAATGTTATTTTCCATAACATCTAGTCTCTATGTTAGATATTCGCGTTTTTGGAATTGATTCTAATTTTCAAGCCTGCATAGCAGAAGCTGCTCGCAATGTAACTTTGAAGAAAGTTGAAATTAAGGATTTAAGCTCTTTCGAGGATATTTTATCTTCCAAAGAAGTCAAGAAATTAAGTTGTCAATTGATTGTAATCGACTTGAGCGTTTTAGATTATGGTATTCTTGAAATTAATTTCGAAAATTCCACCGTCTTAATAACAGAATTTTCAAAGCAACTTGAAAAACATATTAAGGGAGATAATATAATAAGAGTCCCCAAATTTGCCAGTAGAGATGAACTTATAGTGTATTTGGAGTTAGTGATAAAAAAGGTCATTGACGAATATCGAAAAGCAGTAAATCAAGGGATTAGAGAAATTTGTGATGTGGAATATTCGATTTTAAAAAAAGAACAATATTTTCCATTAGCTTTTTTTACGTTGGCAAATAAATATATTCTAGCAAACGCAATTAAGATGGGTTTCTTGTTATTGCCTAGTAATACCTTCGAAGAAATATTTGCCCTTGGGAATTCACCAATTGAAATATCACAGGAAATGATCCTGGAACACAATCCTGAAACACCACAGTTGATTAAAGTTAAACACCACGATGAAATCATTGGAATTAATAACTCAGAAGCATTAAAAAATAAAAGTCTTGTGGTTGCTTCGTATATTGATTCTCGTTTAAACTCGAATTATATTATTTATGAATTTGAATCAAACCTGCCAAATAACGTACTTGAGGATATATGCAAATGCGGAAGCCGAGAATTTTATCGGCTATACAAGGAAATTTCTACGGCAAAGAGAAGTAAAGTCATAAAAAATATAACTGACATTCAACGAGTGTTCCCAGACGAAGAAAATTTTTACAGGCTTGCAATGAAACCGATTCTCTTTCCTTCAAGTACGGCTCATAATCACGATAGGTCGTCAGAGGAACCTGCCGACGGAATTCTGCTACGCTGGTCGGGAGTGCTTCTCCCATCAGTTTCCTTCCGATCCTGCTTCCACTCAAAAAACCTATCTGCTCCAGCAGGAGCCGTTCCTGAATCTTCATGAATTCATCGAGCTTGAGGTCGAGGTAACCACAGTGTTTCATCCATATTTCATCATTTCTTCCCTGCCTTAAAAGTTCGATTGTTGTCGACATGTCCTTCTCCTTTTATCATCTGGGGTTAATATGATTTTACGGCTTCCAAAACAAGCGGAGCGGGGATCCAAAAATGTTTTGATGAGAGTTCGGTGATTCGAATATCTATGAACCCAAGCTCGGAAAGGATAGATTTCCATTCCTGTGCGGTGCGAACGTTTGAGACTGCGGCAGCTTCTGCCCAGGCGCGGGAAATGTTTTCAACCGCAAGGAAATAAAGAAATGCAGCCACTCTTATGATTATTTTAATAATAGATAGCTGCCATAAAGGCGATCCTGCGGCGTCTGCGATCGAAACCCGTCCACCGTTTTTCAATACACGTCCTATCTCGGATAGCATGAGCGGCACATTCATATGATGAGTCGCCAGTCCACACATGACCACGCTGAAGGACTCATTACTGAAAGGCATGACCATGGCATCCCCGCAAGCCAGGTGAATATTGATATTCGCCTTTTCCTGGTCGATTTTCTCCTTCCCCCGTTTTAGCATACGCAGGGTGATATCCAACCCTACAACCCGAAATTCCTTCTTCACCATCTCCACAAGCCTTCTTGGAATGACCGATGTACCCGTGGCCAGGTCAAGTATAGAGTCGCCGTCAACGATTGGCGTCGACTCTATCAAGCGATCAACAAATCCAGCGTAACTCCACCCCCAGAATCGAGTGAGCTCATTGTCAACCACCTTCTCATAACGAGGTGCAAGCTCAGTAAATGCTTCAACCACCACATCTTGCTCGTCCATAGTTGGGATCCTCTCCTGTGAGTCAGTGTGAGCCATTCGCTGCCTTCTCGATTTGGCGGTTTTCATGATAATCCCTTCCAGAGGAATAAGATATCCAGAGTCAAGGGAAAAATCGCCTGGAATGGTAAAGTCAAAGCTGACGCACATATACTGCCAGAGCCCTTGCATATCTGTAAGGGTACGTTGGTTTGCAGATTTCTCAAGACGTTCGGTATTAGAACAATAACAGCGATACTTGTTGTTTGGAGATGAATTAGGGTCAAGGCCGGGGTGTTAAGCCCTTAACTTGAACATATTATACTATGGTGCAGATTATAACCGCCGCCCCCATTAACCCTTTTGATGCATTGTATCCCGGCCCCTGCAAGGATTACGACAACCTTTAAATAGCCTGTTCCAGGGCAGTCAAAATAATGCGCGCTGTTCTTTCCCAGGAGAATTTTTCGCCTGCTCGTGTCCCCTGGCGATCAACATCTGACGCAGCACGGGATCCGTGGACAGTTTCACCATTCCGTTCGCTATTTGATCTATATCGTATGGATCAACCAGATAAGCCGCATCGCCGGCTACCTCTGGGATGGATGTAATATTCGATGTCAGGATCGGACAACCACAGCGGAAGGCTTCCAGTACCGGGAAACCAAAGCCCTCCAGAAGGGAGGGATATAACGTAAAGTCGGCCAGAGAATATAGTCCTGGCATATCTTCATAGGGCACCTGCCCCAACACATGTACTCGTTGGTAGAATCCTGAGTTGATACGCGGTGCCATCCACCTAATAAATACAGGGCATAATCCACAATATCAATGTTGCTAAGATTATCTGCGCCTGGCAGATTCATTTGTGCTCTCCGAAACAGTATTCATACCCATTGGATTTTTACTTCATTTGCCACAGTCTTAAATTCCCCGTCGCCTGTCACTAAATATGCTTTATATGTCTTCGCACAGGCTGCCGCGTAACAATCTACATACAGCTTCATCTTTTGTTCCAATTGGAATCATTAAACAATACAACCCTTCCATGTGATCGATGGAACGTTTATACTCATTCCCAATATGACACCTGACATGCCCAATCATAAACGCTGGATCGTCCCGCCTCTGATCACATCCGAAGCTGATTCTGCACTTTCGGCCTTCCCGCCCATTTTGCGACAGATCCTCTTCAACCGCGGCTACGCCGCCGACGCCGAGGCGCGCGCCTACCTCAACGCCAAACCGGATTTCAACACCGATCCCTTTCAAATGACCGGCATGCGTGCGGCAATTGCACGTATCCAATTTGCGATCCAGGATCATGAGCCCATCGCCATCTACGGCGATTATGACGTGGATGGAGTCACGGCCACGGCATTGCTGGTTGAAACTTTGAAAATCTTTAATGGAGATGTGCGCGGCTATATCCCGAACCGCTTTGATGAAGGCTATGGATTAAATAACAACGCCTTGGATGAACTCAAAACCGATGGCGTGAAACTGGTCATCACCGTCGATTGCGGCATCCGCTCGCCAGATGAAGCGCTTCATGCTCAAACCATTGGCCTGGACCTCATTATCAGCGACCACCACCACCCTGACGGTGAAAACCTGCCGCCCGCCCTTGCCGTCATCAACCCCAAGCAACACGGCGATTTGTATCCGGATAAGGACCTGGCCGGGGTTGGCATTGCATACAAAATAGCAGAAGCCTTATTAAACGATGGGGGGCAGACAACAAACAGCGATCAATATCTGAATAATTTACTGGACCTGGTCGCCCTCGGCACTGTCGCAGACCTCGCCCCGCTGGTCGGTGAGAACCGCGTGCTGGTGAGGAAAGGCCTCAGGCAAATGCGGCAGACGACACGACAGGGGTTGTTCTCGCTTGCGGCAGTGTCTGAACTTGTGCTGGCAAAGGTCAACGCCGGGCATATTGGTTTCACCCTCGGCCCGCGCTTGAATGCGGCCGGCAGGTTAAAGGAAGCGCTTGCCGCATTCGAATTATTGACCACCGGCGATGTTTTCCGCGCCGGCGAGCTGGCTCAAATGCTGGATATGCAGAACCGTGAACGTCAACGCATTACACGGGATATGCAAAAAAGAGCCGAAGAGATGGTAATGAGTGACGACCCCGATGCCTACCTGCTCTTTGCCGCCGACGAGGAATTTAATCCGGGTGTGGTTGGCCTGGCCGCCTCACGCCTGACGGAGGCATACTACCGCCCCGCCATCGTTGCATCCAAAGGCGAAGAGGAGACCCGCGGCTCGTGCCGTTCCATTCCAGAATTCCATATCACCGATGCCCTCGATCAATGCGCGGATTTGCTCGTCCGTCACGGAGGTCATGCCGCGGCGGCTGGCTTCACGGTCAGGAATGAAAATCTGTCAGAATTGGTAAGGCGGTTAAAAGCCATAGCGGAGGAAAAACTGTCGAAAGAGGACCTCAGGCCTACGGTCACGGCGGATGCGGAAGTCTCCCTGATGGATATGCGTCCAGACTTGTATGAAAAATGTCTGCGCTATCTTGAGCCAACAGGATATGGAAATCGCGATGCCGCTTTTGTGGCACGTAATGTAAAGGTCAAGAGTTCGCGGACGGTCGGCGCGGATGCCAGGCATTTAAAGTTGACGCTTGAAGATGAAAATAGATTCTCGCACGATGCAATTGGTTTCAGGCTCGGCGATTGGCATCAGAACCTGCCCGCCCGTGTGGACATTCTATTCACCTATGAAGTGAATGAATATAACGGGCGCGTCGGCTATCAATTGAATTTGAAGGATTTAAGAGCGGCAGGTACAGCGGGATAAATCAATGTCCTTCGGGAGAGAGAACCTTAAGTTAAAGTCTATCCCTTTTGTATGGGAAGTTTTGCGTGTCGCCACGCAAGTATTCCACCCTGCACGTCGAAAACTGTAAAACCCTCTTTGGAAAGAATCTTCGAAGCAGACTTACTGCGACTGCCAGTGGCACAAACACAAACGATCTCGCGGCTTTTGGGCAATTCACCCATGCGACGGTACAATTCGTTCATGGGGAATAATTTCGCCCCGGCAATATGTCCCTGATGGAATTCATCGGGCTGGCGCACATCCAAAATCAGCGGATGCTTTCCATATTTCATTTTTTCACTCAACTCAAGCACATTGAGCTTTGGCACTGACGACGCCCCAAACATCTTGGATAAGAAACTCATTCTTATCTGCCTCCAATATTATTATTTGCATTCAATTCATCTTCACGCTCTGGAATGGTAAAGCGGGTGATGGTCGTATAATCCACAAAACTTGGGATGAATTTATTCATAAAAACCGTCACGCTCCAAAACCAGGGAATGATCCACATACGGCGCGGGCGGCGCACCAATTTTACAACAGCTTTGCCAATCTGTTCCGCCGTGAGCAGCATGAATCTTGGCGTTGCGGCATTGGTCTTGCGTTTTTACTATCGATCCGTATCTATTTGCCTTCTCAATAAGACACAAGATGGAATTCGTCGCCGGCAAGTATCTTGGCACCCACACTACCACACTGCGGGCAGGCTGTTTCTTTTTGTTCGGGGTGATATTTCAGAAAACAAACCATGCATTGTTGTTCAGCGCAGACGATGTGAATATTCAGTTTTATTTGCGCAAATGGCGTTTGAGCAACAAGTTCATTCCACTGTGCACAGAGCTGCTCTTCATTAAATTCAGTTAATTCACCAACGGCAATCTGAATGGAATCCTGGCGTGGCGGCTGTTGAAGAAGAGATTGGACGATGGATATCAAGCGCGGGTTGGTATGCATAAAAAATAAAAAGCCTCAGGCTGGTCTATAAGCCGCATTCTGTCCATGGCGCCGAGGCGCCATTGTGCAGTCATCTCTCTGGGCGATGTGTCGCCACATCGCTCGGTGCAGCCTACCCGGGACTGGCCCTTCCCACAAGAGGGAAAGGCACGTGCGAAGACGAGCTGTCTCCCATCGTCCACAGACGATTTCGTCCCTGCTTGGCCTTGCTCCCGGCGGGGGTTACCTGGCCGCACGCATTACTGCGCACGCCGGTGGTCTCTTACACCACCTTTTCACCATCACTCTCACCCCGAAGGGTGGAGAGCTGTTTGTTTCTGTGGCCCTTATCCGGCAGGTTCACGCCTCTCGGCGATTTCCCCGCCCCGGGTGCTATCCGACGCCGTGCTCTATGGAGTGCGGACTTTCCTCGATCCCGTCAACGCAGGACCGCGACTGCCCGACCAACCTGAGATAATTGTATGATACACGTAAGGGAGGGGGCAGTCAACGCCTGAAAGGTGGACATTTCAAGAAAAGACATTAAAATAGAGTTGCACTTAACAACCAAGCAATAATAGAGGAAAACCTTTGAGCAACTGGTCCGGTAAATTTGTGATCGGTCTGACCGGCAACATCGCAACAGGAAAGAGTGTGGTGCGCCGCATGCTGGAACATTTAGGCGCATATACCATTGATGCGGATGCGCTTGCTCATCGCGCATATACCAGGGATGCGCCGGGCTATCAACAGGTCGTCGAAAAATTCGGAAAATGGCTGGTCGACCAGGATGGAGAGATTAATCGCAAGAAACTCGGCAAGCTGGCCTTCAGTGACCCGGAAGCAATGAAAGAATTGGAAGCCATAGTCCATCCATTGGTACGCCAGGCAGCGGAAATATTAATTAATCGCGCCTCCCAGCCCGTGGTCGTAATCGAGGCGATAAAACTTCTTGAAGGGGATCTGCGAAAAGTATGTGATTCCATCTGGGTTACAATTGCACCGGAAAATGTACAGGTTGGCAGGTTGATCCGCAAACGCGGCATGAATCGTGAGCAGGCATTGGAACGCATCCACATGCAATCTGCTCAGAACGCCAAAGTTGCGGCTGCGGGCGTCGTCATTACGAACACCGGTTCCTATGATGATTTGTGGAAACAGGTCAGCGAGGCCTGGAAGGAGATCGTCCCCTTCAAAAGCAATGCGCTTGAAGACACTGGCGTTAATAAAGTGCCTGTCACACCCAGCGGTGAATTCACTGTAAAACGCGGAAAACCCAAGCACTCCTCAGCCATAGCAGAATTAATCACCCGCTTAAGCAAGGGCCAACGCACAGTGACCGCAACCGATGTAATGGAGGATTTTGGCGATAAAGCATATATGCTTCTTGAACAGGATGGTCGGTTTGTTGGGCTGGCAGGCTGGCAGGTCGAAAACCTTGTGGCACGCACATCCGATATATTCCTTGAAGAAAATTTGAACGTCCCAAAAGCGCTTGCCACCCTGATCAAGGAGGTGGAAAGCGCCTCCAGCGAATTACAAAGCGAGGCATCTCTAATCTTTGCCATAAATGAACTCTCCTCACAGGATGCACTCTGGAAACAATTGGGCTATGAACGACGCACCCCTGAAGCCCTCGACGTGCAAGCCTGGCAGGATGCCGCTACTGAATCCATTTCCACAGGAAGCGCGCTCTTCTTTAAACAATTGCGCCTGGACCGTGTCCTGCGCCCCATCTAGACCTTGGAGGTCTGTATCAGTTATAGTAAACAACCTATTCTGATCCCTGATCCTCAACCCTATCACAGTGACTGAATTTCTCAACAACCTCTTCTTTATATTCCAACGGATCAGCTGGCTAAGCGTGCTGGATATTATGCTTGTCACGCTGATTTTCTTTGGCTTGCTGTATTCCCTGCGCGATACACAGGCAATGGCCTTACTACGCGGGATGATCCTGCTTGTTGTGGCGCTCATCCTGCTAACCAGCCTGGTGGAATTGCCCGCCTTTTCGTGGTTTGCACAAAACTCACTGCCCGCCTTATTGCTTGCATTGCCTGTGATATTTGCCCCGGAAATTCGGCGGACGCTGGAACGCCTCGGTCGGGCTGGGACGGCTTGGCCTGGTTCCGTTAAATCAGCGGATGCTCCTCTTGAACAGACCATCCATGCCATCGTAACCGCAACAGCCAGACTATCCGCCCGCCAGCACGGCGCTTTGATCATCATGCAAAGGTTGGACAATCTTGATGAGCTTGCTCAAACCGGCGTGCAAATGAACGCACGCGTTACACCTGAATTATTATTACAGATCTTCTATCCCAATACCCCCCTGCATGACGGCGGGGTTATTATCTCCAATTCACAGGTCACGGCCGCGGCTTGCGTGCTGCCGCTTTCCGCCAGCGGCATCCTGAACCGCACACCGGAACGTCAAATGGGATTGCGCCATCGCGCTGCATTGGGAACATCCGAAACCAGTGATGCAATTGCAGTTGTCGTCTCGGAAGAGACGGGCGCCATTTCGATTGCACACGCAGGCAGGATGCTGCGCCGGCTGGACCCCGAACGGCTGGAAAATATTTTGATTGCATTCTTCCATCCAAATGGCAGGGAACACAAACCGAACCTGCTCGAAAAATTTTTACCGGGCTTATTTCACCGCAAAGAAGATAAATAATGTTACGCTGGATCTCTCAAAATTACCGCACTTTTCTATGGGCCTTCGCACTGGCGATGGCGGTTTGGATTTCCGCAGTGACATCTTCAGATCCCGATGAAACGCGTACACTCCCATCGGCCGTGCCAGTGCAGATCATTGGCCAGTCTACCAACCTCGTGTTAAATGGCGACGTTCCAAAGGAAGTGGAAATGACCCTGCGCGCGCCGCAGTCTGTTTGGGATCAAATCGAGGCGGATCCGCAAATCATTCGCGCAATTTTAGACCTCTCAGGGATAAGCTCCGGTGAGCATGTTATGGATTTGCAGATACAAGTAAATGCACGGCCAGTACAGATCGTCTCGGTCTCACCGCGTACGATTACTTTTACATTGGAGCCGCTCGTCACCCAAACCTTGAATGTGGATTTGAGTATTTCCGGCGAACCTGCCATCGGCTATCAGGCGGGCGATGCCAGCCTGGAGCCGGTGGAAGTTGTGGTGGCAGGCGCACAGTCCCAGGTCCAAAAAGTGACGCGGGCGCGAGTATCCGTAAACCTGAGTGGGATCCGGGAAAATTTTGATCAAACCCTGACAGTGGAAGTTCTCGATGACAAAGGTAAAAAAGTGGACGGGGTCACTGTTTCTCCTGAAACAGTCCACGTGGTTTTACCAGTAAGCCAGCAAGGCGGGTATCGTGATGTGGCGGTAAAAGTGACGATTATTGGGCGGGTTGCGAGTGGGTACCGCCTGACCGACATATCCGTGTTCCCGCCTGTCGTTACCATTTTTTCCGCTGACCCGCTGCTTGTCAGTAATTTACCTGGTGTGGTCGAGACACAGCCCCTGGATTTACAAAACGTGCAGAACGATATCAATACGCGGCTTTCACTCAATTTACCTTTCGGCGTTTCCGTCATTGGTGAACAAACTGTATTAATCCAGGCTGGGGTGTCGCCCATTGAAAGTAGCCTTACACTGACTGGTGAAAAGGTTGAGATCACCGGACTTGGCAACGACTTAACACATCAGGTATCCCCTAATACGGTCGATGTGATCATCTCCGGCCCTTTATCCCTGCTGGATACGGTTACGCGTCAGGACGTGCGCGTCACCGTGGACTTGACCGGGTTAACGACCGGCACATATCAGATCACACCAAAAGTGGAAGTTTTGATCTCCAACGTCATTGTCGAATCGATCCTGCCCAATAAAATCGAAGTCGTCATTAGCGCAATCCCCGCGCTTGTAGGTTCGCCCACGCCCAAACCATAATCAAGAAGTCGGAAAATAAGAAATTATCATGAAACCTATTGTTGCTTTAGTAGGCAGGCCGAATGTCGGCAAATCCACGCTCTTCAATCGCTTTGCCGGCGAACGTTTGGCCATTGTAGATGAGACCGCCGGCACCACCCGGGATCGTTTATTCGGCGAGGCGGAATGGAATGGACGCAGTTTCAATATTGTCGATACGGGCGGTATTGACCCGGCCCACGGCGGTAAGACTCCCCTCTCAATCGGCTCTGTTGATTTCATCGAAGATATCCGCAGGCAGGCTCAGATTGCCATCCAGGAAGCGGACGCAGTTTTATTTGTCAACGACGGCGAGGCCGGCGTTACAGAGCCTGACCGCGAGGTTGCGGAAATCCTGCGCCGTTCACAGAAGAAACTTCCTGATGGGACGTTCTGGCCGCCGATATTTGTGGTTGTGAACAAATGCGAATCAAGGGAAAGGCGCGACCAGGCCTCTGAATTCTATGAACTCGGCCTGGGCGACCCCTTCCCAATCTCTGCCATTCACGGCACAAGCACAGGCGATATTCTCGACGCTCTCGTGGCCTCCTTCCCGGAACAAAAGGAGGAAGAGGAAGATGAGAGCATCAAGATTGCGCTTGTCGGCAAGCCCAATGCAGGGAAATCAAGTTTATTAAACAAATTGGTTGGCGAGGAACGTGTGATCGTCAGCCCGATTGCCGGCACCACCCGCGACGCAATCGACTCAAAAATTGAATTTGGCGGACTGGAAATTACCCTGATTGACACAGCCGGCATCCGTCGGCGCGGAAAGATCGAGCATGGCGTCGAGCAATACAGTGTCCTGCGTTCGTTCAAATCCATTGAACGCGCGGATGTCGCCCTGCTGATGATCGATGCGACCACCGGCATTACCGCGCAGGACGCGCATATTGCCGGCTTCATCCTCGATGAATGGAAGTCGTGTGTGGTGCTGGTCAATAAATGGGATGCCCTGGAAAAAGACAATAACACCATGGAAGAGTTCACGGCAAAAATCCATCTCGATTTGAATTTCATGGATTATGTGCCGATCCTGTACATCTCTGCAAAAACCGGTCAGCGCGTGGACCAGGTATTGCCGATGGCCTTGCGCGTGCAGGAGGAACGGCTGGCACGCCTGACCACCTCCACGATCAACTCGATCATCCACAAAGCACAGGATGCGCATCCGCACCCGACTCATGCGGGACGGGCGCTTAAAATGTTTTACGGCACGCAGGTCCGCAGCGACCCGCCGACCTTTATGATCTACGTCAACGAACCGAAGTTGATGCATTTCTCCTATTTGCGTTATCTTGAGAATCAGATCCGCGCGGAATATGGTTTCCTGGGTACGCCCATCCGCATTGTAACAAAGGGACGCAGGGAATAAGCAAAACACAATGAACAACAAGAGGCTTCTCATCCTTGGCGATATTCTCGTAATTGCCATCCTTACTTTCATCGGCTTCGCAACTCACGGTGAAACGGAGGCAACCTTCCTCCCGCGCATGGGAACCACATTCTTCCCAGTTTTGATCGCATGGTTTCTGATCGCGCCCTGGTTTGGGTTATTCGAAGAACAAGTCATTACAAATCCAAAAAACCTTTGGCGTATTGCGCTGGCTGTATTATTTGCCGCCCCCTTTGCAGCAGTTCTGCGGTCTGTGTTATTACACGCTTCCATACTGCCTCTTTTTGTTTTGATCCTCGGCGGATTTAATATGCTGGGGATGATGATTTGGAGATGGATTTATATTCTCCTTACACAGCGTACAAAAAAATAACGAACCTCAGCCCTGAAATCTGCGGGGATTTTGGATCAGCAAATCTCTTGACAAATAGACATTTCTCTATATAATGACACATAGATAGTTATCAATATGAAATTCAACCCGGTCCTCTTTGCCAAAGCCATCTCTGACGAAACCCGCCAAAAGATCATGATCATCTGTTGCTGCACTTCCCTCTCGGTCAACCAGATCGTCGAGAAATTGGATGTTTCCCAACCCACCGTCTCGCATCACCTTGCCATTCTGCGCGAGGCGGATCTGGTTATTGTGCGCGAAGAAGGCAAACATACTTTCTACAGCCTCAATCAGGAGCGTGTTGCCTACTGTTGCGGCCAGCTCATGATCAAGTTTGCGCCTGAATCTACCGCAACCGAAAATCTATTGAAGACCATCGAGACCTAAATAGGACGCGTCTTCGGCCGAGCGCTTGCGCTGAGCCTGTCGAAGTGTCCTGTTTTTTTCAGCAATATACATAGACAACCTTCTATATAAGAAAAGGAGATAAAATGACTCAATCCCCCACCCCCATCCATGAGACAGTCCGCGAGCATTACGCAGAGCGGATCAAGAGCAGCGCCTCCTGTTGCGGACCGTCAGACTGCTGCGACACGAGCAGCAATCTCTACCCAGCAGATTTGCTCACTACCCTCCCATCCGAGGTAGCCAGCACCAGCTATGGCTGCGGCGACCCGATCACACTCGCCTCCCTGAAACCCGGTCAGACCGTGCTTGACCTCGGCTCAGGCGCAGGACTCGATTGTTTATTGGCCTCGCAAAAAGTCGGTCCAGAGGGACACGTGATCGGCGTGGATATGACTCCCGAGATGATCGAACGCGCACAAGCCAATGCAAAGCGAGTCAATGCAACAAATGTTGAATTCAGGCAAGGTTATCTGGAAGACCTCCCAGTTGACAGCAACACCGTGGATGTAATCATCTCCAACTGTGTCATCAATCTTTCACCTGACAAGGAAAAAGTTTTCAATGAAGCCTTCCGCGTGCTTGCACCGGGCGGCAAACTCGCGGTCTCGGACATCGTCACCGACGGTCCCCTGCCTGAAGCCATCAAGCAAAGCCTGAGCGCGTGGGCGGGATGCGTGGCAGGCGCGGTCGAAGGGAAGGATTACATCGGCATGATGAAATCTGTTGGTTTTTCAGATATATCCATCAAACCAGTTTTCTTTGACAAGGAGACTGTCGACGCCGCCCTCGCCGATATGGGCGAAGCGATTGACATCAACACCATCTCGCGGGATGATGTTTATAAAGCAATCTACAGCGCAAAGATCACAGCCTACAAACCCTCATAAATAATTTCGTATTCATCAAAACTGGACGGTGTCTGCCATCCAGTTTTGATTTAACAATCTTGTGATTTCCATCATCTTGACAGTGCAATCTTTCGGGAGTAAAAACAAACCGACCAGTCGGTTTTTATTGTTAAAGGAAACCATGCAGCAACGCAGTGAAGAAACCCGCTCAAAGATCATTGCATCAGCCGTCAAATTATTTTCCGCGAGCGGCTTTAATGCCGCGAGTGTAGACGATATTTGCAAGGAGGCGGGCATCAGCAAGGGCGCGTTCTACCATCATTTTGAAAGCAAGCAGGCGCTCTTTCTTGCTTTGCTGGATGGCTGGCTGCAGACCATCGATGGTGCCATCGAAACATCAAAGGATAAAACCGTCCCTGAAACATTCGCGCAAATGACGGAAGCCTTCCCATATATTTTTGAAACCGCAAGCGAAGGCCTGCCCATGTTCCTGGAATTCTGGTTACAGGCTAGTCGCGATGAAAAGATATGGCAGGCCAGCATTGCCCCCTACCGCCGCTATCACAAGCACTTCACTTCACTCATCAAAAAAGGCGTGGGGGAAGGCTCGTTCGTGGAAGTGAATCCAGAACTTGCCTCGCGCCTGATCATCTCCACGGCCATGGGATTGTTGTTGCAAAGTCTGCTTGACCCGAAAGGCGCAAAATGGGAAAAGGTCGCGCGCGACAGCACGAATATGCTGGTCAATAGTTTACTGAAAAAGTGAGGCGATAAAAATATGTGGTTGGTAACAACAGGTGCTTCAATGCATATTGGAAGTGTCCTTATGCGAAAATCTTTGAAACGAGGGGAAATGGTTCGGGCGTTGATTCCATCCAGGTCGAATCCATTCGTGAGAATAGTCAAAGTGGAAGGCACAATAATTATTTTTCATACTGCAATGGTAAAAGAATTGGGAAATTAATTTAAACAACCATCCTTGCTAAGACCCGCTTTATGGCGACAAGGCAATCTCTCTCTCTCAAAATTGTAGGCTGCTTCGCCAGGAATGCTTGTAATGACACAATGAACATAAAAGGAGACTAACATGAAAATCGTTACTGACTGCGCGGCGGATATGTCTGTCAAAGAATTGGAACAACTCGGCGTTGTTGCAGCGCCGCTCTTCATTCAATTCCCCGAAGGCGAAGTAAGCTCTGCAGATATTTCAGCGGATGATTTCTATAATCGCCTTGAAGCGATGAGACCCAAAATCCCGACGACAGCGCAGCCTTCGGGTGGGATCTTCGCGGAGTTGTATCGCAAACTGGCGCAGACCGAGAAGAATATTTTTTCAATTCACATATCATCCAGCTTGAGCGGAACGATCAACTCGGCGCGTGATGGTGGGGAAATTGTTAAAGCGGAGGCGAATGTCAGCTATTGGGGCACACTCACTCTCTCTGGTGGTGAGCGCTTTCAGGTGATGGCGGCGGCTCTGGCGAGCAAGGCAGGCTGGGCGCTGAATATCATTCAAGAAAGGCTGACAAAGATCCGTGAGAAGACCGAAGTGATTTATACGCTGGATACCCTGGAATATCTCGCGCGCGGCGGTCGCATTGGACGGGTGAAAGCCATCGCGGGCGCATTGCTCAAGCTCAAACCCGTGATCCGCGTGGACTCGGACGGCAAGTACAGCACGGTGACAACCGGCCGCACCCTGGGCAAGTCCATGACAGTGATTGCCGATTACCTGGCGGAGAAATATGGAAATACACCCTTGTGGGTAACGGTATTGCATGGCCGCTTCGCTGAAAAAGCGGATTCGATCTCAAAGGAATTCCAGTCCAAGCTCAATGTGGCAAAGATGGAAGTGATGCGTATTTCTCCCGTGTTGGGAGTCCATACCGGGCCGGGCATTGTCGGCGCGGCAGTTGTGCCAATGGATTTGATGAGCGATCTGGTGAAGTAATTGAAAAGAAGTAACAAGTATAAAAACAGAAAAGGATTTTCTCAACCGCAAGTCTTTTTCTGTTTTATCAGGCGGAAAATCTTCTCGCTTTTTCTATGCGCTCGCCCAAAGGCGGATGTGAATAGAATACGAAGACCACCCATTTTTCGGGGTCGATTTCACCAAGGTTCTGGTTCGCCAATCTTGTAAACGCGGAGGCAAAGGCTTCGCCTTTCTTCGTCGAAGATAAGGCGTAATCGTCCGCCATGTTTTCACGCCAGCGGGAGACAGCGTTATCGAGCGGCGATATCAGCAGTCCATACGCGCCGAGGATGAGCATCAGCGCGGGGAATGCGGCAATATCCGAGGCGGAGGTGAAGGAGAAAAATCTCACAGCGGAGTCCAATGCCAGTGATGCAATGAACAGGCTGAGAGTCGTACTGAGCGTACCGTAGGCAATCAAAAGGGGAATGTCCTTGTGGACGTGATGTCCCAATTCATGCGCGAGGATTGTTTCGATCTCGTCCACACTAAATTCATCGATCAGCGTATCGCCCAGGATAATTCGGCGTGTGTTGCCCAATCCAGTCAGCGCGGCATTGGCGGCCTTGGTGCGCCTGGACATATCAAACTTAAAGACGCCCTGTACTTTTGTATTAGCGCGCTCTGCAAGTTGAAGCAAACGATCCTGTAACTCCATGTGTTCATCACCGAGCGGAATATATTTGTTAAACAACGGCATGATGAGCACAGGTGCAAGATTGGAAAGTAAAACATTGAACAGCAGCAAGCCGCCTGCCGCCCACAACCACCAAGCAGCGCCGCTAAGACGTAACGCAAGATAGAGCAACTCAAGCAGAATCAAGCCAAGCAATGCGCCTATGGCAAGAGTTTTGACCTGATCCACGGCCCAATCTTTAAGCGATTGATTGGATTGACCAAAACGATGCGGCAGGACAAATCCCCTGTAACAGCCGAGGGGGAGATTGATGACCGCGTAGGCGCCGCCGAAGATAATGATATATAGCGCGACCAATCCCCAATCGTTTATTGTAATAGTCGCAAGCCATGCACGGATTGAGTTGCTCCAGCCAAGCAGCAACCATGCAAGAGCATAGAGAGCGCTAAATATTGTATCCACCAGCCACAGGCGGCGGCCGATACGTGCGTATTGCCTGGCTTGTTTTTGTTTTTCAGGGTCAAGGGTTGTCATATGGTTTTTGATCTAGGCTTGGAAATTTACGGTTGATGAGCGGCATTCATCTCGCCTGCAAGCAGAGCAATGACTTCTTCAGACTTCATCACATCACCATAAGACTTGAGTGCGGCGAGAAATGCCTTGTGGACATATTCCGCGGGGATGAGGGTATCCCCATATTTCAAGTCCCGCGTGGCACAGGCATCTTCGGCGAGGATGACCTTGAAACCGAAATCTGCGGCAGCGCGGGCGGTGGCATCCACACACATATGGGTCATCATGCCCGTGATGACAATCCGCTCAACACCCCAATCTTTTAACATTTTGAGCAGATTCGTTTCACGGAAAGAGTTTGGGTAATGTTTGTAAACAATCGGTTCGCCCTCGAAGTGCGCGACAGAGTCGTGAATATCGGAGCCGCTCTCGCCTTTGATGAAAAACGCTGCGTCAGGCTTCAAGGAAATATGCTGAATGTGGACGTGATGTCCGCCGTGCTCGCGAAAGCATTGCAGGAGCATGTATGCCTTTTTTGCCGCTTCAAGCGGATTGACCAATTCCATTTTGCCGCCGGGGAGGTAGTCTTTTTGAATGTCAATGATTAGTAATGCAGTTTTCATAGGTACTCCTTTATAAATATTGGTCTCGATCCACCCCTCACTTCGTCCATCGCTATTCGACCAAAATAGCGCCATAAGCCTTTTTTAGCAGATCTTCAGCCTGGCGCTTCAAGTGTAATTTATCCGTCACCGCTGATACTGTTCGAAAATCTGTTTGTGCCTTTTCGATTTCATTGATTTTCAAATAGGATTTACCGCGCCCGAGATATAGACGCGGTTCGCGCGGATTAATCTCAAGGGCGCGGGTGTAATTGCCAATCGCCAGTTCATGTTCATTATTCATGCGGCAGGCGTCCGCGTAGCCATGCAGCGCAAACACATCCCTGGGATTTTTCGAGAGAATACGAGCATACAAATCCTGCGTCCAATCAAGGTTGTCTTCATGCAGCATAAGATTGATATCCGCCATGACCAGTGTCTCGCCCGGCGAGATGCGCACTGCGAAATCCTGATCTTTATGCGCGGACTCAATATCCCCCAGCCTGAAATATGCCAGTGAACGGACCAGATAAAAAAGCGGCATCCGTCCCTGCAAAGAAATGGCTTTGTTCAATTCATCAAGCGCAGGTTGAAACTCATTGCGATCCAACAGGATCGAAGCCCGGTCAAAATATGGGACCGCCCATTGCGGGTTGATATTTTGCGCGCGCGTGAATAGATCCAGGGCGGCCTCATAATTCTTTTCCAATGCGTAGACTTCGCCGCGTAGTTGCATGGCATAGGCATGGTTCGGTTCCATCTTCAAAGCGCGTTCAATATCCGCCGTCGCGCGTTCCTTTTGTCCCATCAACAAATAACAACTTGCGCGGGCCAGATAATGATTTATGGGACTAGCCGGTTCTTTTTCAATATCGCGGGTGTAACACCGGACAGCGCGTTCATAATCACCCAGCAAAAAATAATAACCTGCCCGTTTGAAAAGATAATTGATGCTCAGGTTGACCCAACGAAGCAGGGAACGGTTCAACGTGCTGACCGCAAGCGCAATGATGGCACAAAATACAAGCAGGATGTAATCGCGGGTGACGATACCAAAAACGATCAGGAAGAACAAAAAGGGAATGCTGACAATGAGCGTGATCCAATCCGCATTGGATTTGCCAAAGAGTATTTCCATCATCGAATGCAGAATATTACCGCCATCCAGAGGGTAGATGGGCAGTAAATTAAATACGATCAGGATCACATTCACAACCGCCAAAGAAAAGAATAAATTGGTGAATGTCTGCGCCCAGAGGAAAAGGTCGATATTTGCGGAATAAGGCAGTGAAAATATCGAAAGAAAAATATAAAATACAACGCACAGAAAAGCCAAAACCATATTCACGAGCGGTCCCGACGCTGCGATAAAAAGGTTGTCTGCCGGCTTTTCAGGCTTATAGGCCAGATTGGTCAAACCGCCCAACAGCCAAATAAAGACACTCTTCACTTCCACACCTACAATTTGCGCTGCAAATGTATGTCCCAGTTCATGCAGGAAAATAAAAAGCAGGAATCCGCCCACCCATAAGAGCGCTTCGACCGTTCCACGCATATCCACTGGCTTAAAAAGATAATAAGCAATCGGGACACTGAACCACAGGGAAAAATGAAAACGGATATCCACACCGCGCAGACGACCAAGCGACCATGACCAGCTCAAGATTCTCATCATCGATTTTCACGCCTCAAAGCCAGCCTTGAGTCTGTTTCTCCAAATTTGACATTTTACTTGCGCCCAAAATCCGCGGGATTCTCGCCCCACAAGTCTGTATTCCATTTAATGAGCTTGTCTTCCGGTAACTCATTTTCCGCAAGCCAGTTTTCGGCGCTGCGGATGATGGCAAACAGGACAGCGTTCCTAGAGGTGTGCCTCAACTTCGTCCTGCATTGACCGGTATTCACCCACAGGATGGCATTTTCTGAATCAGAGTAGATCGGCACATGCATATTATGTTTTGCCTGCCACGTCAGCATGTGGACGATTGCCAGAAACTCCCCGACGTTATTGGTCCCATCGGCATAGGAACCTGCATGGAAAAGCTCTTCGCCTGTCTCGGTGTTAACGCCGCGGTATTCCAATTTACCGGGCGAGCCGCTGCAAGCCGCATCCACACAAACGGATGGAAGCAGGGGCTGAATACTTGCTGTTTTCCACTTACCGTTTGTCGATGATCTCCCTTTGTAATCGTCGTAATTTGCGAGATACGCAGCCTCGGCTTCAACTTCGCTTTCAAAAGCCTTGTACTGCGCACCAACAAAAGCCTTCACCTGTCTTTCACATTCCGTCCATGTAGTGAAAACACCGGTTCGGCGACCTTTCCAAACGACGTAATATTTATGCTTTGCCACGCGTCAATTTTACATCAAAGAACTGCTTTTATGGTTTTAGTGATATAAAAACTCATGGCTGTATTCGATTTATTCCTTGACAAAACTTTCAAACCTTGTAAAATACGCCCCACTTCCTTAACCCTATGAATACTTTCAATTTTTGCTCCTGTCTATGGCGGGGTTCGTAACCATCGCCTGAGACATTTATCAACTATAAGCAGTCAACGACTCAGGACAGTGGAACGACCCTCGCGCACAAATCATCCCTGCGCAGGATTGTTGGCTGCCCTTTTGTTTTATGTTGACTGCTTTTTATTTACCAATAATCTTTAATACGAAAAAGGAAACCTTAATCATGTCTTACGCTCACCCAGAATACCTTGTGGATACCGAATGGGTCGCAAACCATTTGAAAGATGCAAATGTCCGCATTATTGAATCAGACGAAGATCCTCTGCTGTATTCCATCGGCCATATCGAAGGCGCGGTTCAGGTGGATTGGTTCAGCACCCTGCAGCATCCACTCCGCCGTGATTTCCTCACCAGGGAACAATTCGAAGAAGTCACCTCCAGGCTCGGCATCAGCAACGACACCATCGTTGTCTTTTATGGCGACAAATCCAATTGGTTTGCGTGCTATGCGCTGTGGCTCTTTCAATATTATGGCCATCAAAATGTAAAGATCATGAACGGCGGGCGCGCCAAATGGCAGCAGGAAAAACGCCCATTCGTGAAGGCAGTTCCCGCGTATGCCCGAACAACCTACAGCGCGCAAGAAGCGGATCAGTCCATTCGCGCATTCCGCAATGACGTCTTCAAACAACTTGAAGCGAAGAAACCGCTGGTGGACGTCCGCTCGCCCAAGGAATATTCGGGCGAATTGACTCACATGCCGAATTACCCGCAGGAAGGAGCGACTCGCGGCGGACACATTCCCGGTGCTGTGAGCATTCCCTGGTCCCAGGCAGTGAATGAAGCGGACGCAACGTTCAAGACGACCGAGGAACTGACTGCTCTCTACGAAGGAAAAAATATCAAGGCTGACGGAGAGATCATCGCGTACTGCCGGATTGGCGAACGTTCATCGTTGACCTGGTTTGTGTTGAAGTACCTGCTTGGTTACGAGCAGGTCAAGAACTATGATGGTTCATGGACTGAATGGGGCAATCTCGTGGACGCGCCGATAGAAAAATAAGAATATCGCAGGGACACGGCGATGGCCGTGTCCCTGCGAGGATGAATTATGATGCCTTTACCTGCCAAACTCCAGGAAATCGTGGATGACATCGCGGGCATGAGCCGCGAAGAAAAACTTGAAACGCTGATTGCGTTCGCGGAGTCGCTGCCCGACCTGCCGGAACGACTCAAAGAGGAACGCGCCAAAATGGAATCCGTTCCCGAGTGCATGACGCCTGTATTTATCTTTGCAGAAAAAGAAGAAGATGAGGGGATCATCTTCCATTTGGACATTCCCCCGCAATCCCCCACCGTCCGCGGCTTGGCTTCCATTCTACTCGGCGGTTTGAACGGCTGCACACTCGAAGAAATTATTTCCGTACCCGCGGATTTTTACACTCCCATGAATTTACAGGAAGCTGTCTCGCAACAACGCATCAATGGTTTTATCGGTGTCCTGGCACACATGAAACAAGCGGCTGTAAAAGCGGCTTCATAAAAAACGTCCCGCGGGTTTGTGCTAATTAATTGAAATTTGCATAAATCCACGAGACGACGATTTACCCAGCCTTACTTTTCCTCATCCCAACCTTGCTCTTCAACTGACATAAAAATATCCGTCGCGGAGATTAAACCGATCAAGGTGCCATTTTCATCGGCAATCGGCAGATGATGGAATTTATGCTTTTGCATCAACTGCGAGCATTCCATCAAGGTCCATTCGGCGCGGCCTGTGACGACGGGGCCAGACATAATCTCGCGGACGGTCGTCTCAGCCGGATTGCGGTTTATCGCCACAATCTTGTCACGGACATCCGTGGTGGTGACAATTCCATAAGCCGGGTTTTTCTCGCTGACATCCACAACGACGCTGTGAATATTGCGGCGGCGCATGAGCGTCATGGCATATGAGACGCTTGAGTCAGGATCCACTACAACAACAGGGCTGGACATCCAATCGCGGACCAGGTGTGGCATGGGATTCTCTCCTTTAACTTCTAATGTTATCTATTTAATTGTAAACGTGGAAAAAACGCTGTAAAATTTTTGCGCGAGCGCATCTCTGTCAAACTCGGCAACCACGCCAGGCGGGTAATTGCCAATATTGGTGGAGTGGGTGAAGTAGATCACTTCATAGCAGATCTTCTTATTGACCATGCGATAAATTTCCTGCTCATAATAATTGCCTGCGCCCGCTCCCTCCGAGGTGCTGTGAACAAAAGTAAATCCGTTAACCACTGCATTGTCAACAAATTGCTCGGGAGCGCCGCCGTTTTGATTTGGCGCTGTACAGGTTGCCAGGACTTTCGAGTCTGATGTGGAGCTGATAAATAAATAAGCTTCGCTCAGATTGGTTTTTTCATAAGTCCCGGTATCAATAAAATGAAGCGCCAACTCGGGTTCTGTTTTGTAGTTTCCAACCACAGGAATTGCAGGAGCAAAAGTATCGGGGTAAGTCAATGACAAACCAGTGGCGGGATTATTGTATTGAAAATACTGAGCATCCTTCCCAAGCGGGTTGATCGCGACCCGCATGATGAATTCCGGCACATCGCCATTGGGTGTAAGGGTGATGAAATAATCCTGCGAAGAAGGCAACACACCGCGCCAAAAAATACACTCAGAATCTGCCGATTGCGGGCAAAGAATACTCCCATCCAGGCCTTTGATTTGCATGGGGATATATCCCCAGCCACCATCAGGGATTTGAGGAAGGATGGAAATGGACATGATCTGCCCCTTGATGGCCTTGACGGTATACGTCTTACTTGAGTCGAACCCAATAGAATCCGTAATGTCAGTGTATGTTCCGTTCGGGGCGAACGAAATTACATTTTGCTGACCGGGAAGCGTGGTGGGAGAAAGAGGGGTTGGAAAATCAGCGGTCGGTTTGACATTTGCTTGAGGTTCTGCCGTGTGTATGGGAATGGATGTAAATTCAATCTGCGGCGTAGATGTGGGCGTATTTTCATTGGCTGTTGATTCGATTGGTGCAGCTGCGGGTGCCCTGCAATACGCGACAAGCAAGGTAACAAGAAAAATGAAAGAAATGAAGAAAATAATTTTTTTCATCGGACTCCTGCCATATGAATCATATTGCAAATCTACCCGAGATATTCAATTACTGTCGCTTCGCCCTGGCCCACACCCACACAAAGAGTTGCCACGCCGTATTTCACATTGCCGCGTTCTTTCATCTCATGCACAAGCGTCGTCATCAAACGCGCTCCCGAACAACCAAGAGGATGTCCGATGGCGACCGCGCCGCCATTGACGTTGACCAGTTCAGGGTCGATACCCAGGTCTTCGATCACAGCCAGTGATTGTACAGCAAAAGCCTCGTTCAATTCCATCAAACCGATATCTTTAATTTGCAAACCCGCACGTTCCAGGGCTTTCTTCGTGGCAGGGATCGGACCGTATCCCATCACGCGCGGAGGCACGCCGGCAGAAGCAGACGTGATAATGCGGGCCAGCGGTTTGAGATTCAACGTTTGGGCTTTTTCTTCGCTCATGATCAAGAGCGCCGCTGCGCCATCGTTCAATCCAGACGAATTTCCAGCGGTCACAGTGCCGCCCTCTTTCACAAATGCGGGTTTAAGTCTGGCGAGGCTTTCCATGCTCGTATCGCGGCGCGGACGTTCGTCCGTATCCACAATTTTCGGGTCGCCTTTTTTCTGTGGGATGGAAACGGATACGATCTCCTGCTTGAAGCGTCCCGAGTCAATTGCAACAATCGCAAGATGATGCGAACGCAATGAAAACGCATCCTGCATCTCGCGCGTGATATGCGGACGCTCCTTCGCAATATTCTCGGCAGTCTCACCCATTGAATCTGTGCCGTAAATTTGCTTCATTTTGGGATTCGGGTAGCGCCAGCCAAGGGAGGTGTCATAGGCAGTTAGATTTCCGAATGAAAACCCCGCTTCCGCTTTTGGAAGCGAATAGGGTGCGCGGCTCATGGATTCGACTCCACCCGCGATAAACACCTCCCCTTCCCCGGCTTTGATGGCGCGAGCCGCCATGTTAATGGCATTCAAACCTGAAGCACACAAGCGGTTCACGGTCAGGCCGGCAACTTCAACCGGCAAACCAGCCAACAGCGCAGCCATGCGCGCCACATTACGATTATCTTCGCCTGCTTGATTTGCACATCCAAAAAAAACCTCTTCAACCAAGGCAGGGTCAAATGAATTGCGGTCAAGAATTGTTTTAATAACGTGCGCCGCCATATTGTCCGGACGAACGGATGAGAGTATGCCCCCCAGCGCCCCAACCGGTGTGCGAATTGCATCTATGATGACAGGGTTTTTCATTTTCATTCTCCAGGAATTGAACTGATTTAATTCTACCATTTATAAAACAGCGCCGCGCACCGAAAACCATCGCTGTTAATGCAGGGCGGGTAGAGGAATATCCCCAAAAAGCCGGTACACCAGAACTTTGCGATACAATTAATGCGGGCGATTTCCATGCAAGCCCTCAATTTTTTCCCGATTATGCCTCTCAGAAATGGATGATATTCGGCACCCCCCTACATGACGCTTGGCACTACTCTCTATATTCCGAAAACGACATAATCAGTATGAAGATTAATTTAGCCTAATAATGTCAAACTTCTCTCTTAATATAAAGGTCCTGGCTGTTCTATTAACCCTTTAGGATCCAGCCAGTGAGGAAACAGGAGACTTAATGGCCGCAAAAGGTTGGATCGAAGTCAGCGATATATATTGCAAAGGCTGTGAGTTATGTATCAACGCCTGCCCGCAAGGTGTGATGGAACTGGACATGTCACACCTCACCCCGAAAGGCTACCACCCCGCGCACACATTTACGGACGGCTGCACGGGGTGTGCTATTTGTGCCGTGGTTTGTCCCGATGCGGCCATCACGGTCTATCGTGAAGTGACGAAGGCGGCCGCACTCATTACAGCATAAAAAAAGAGGAAAGAGGAAAGAAGCCGCTTTATTCTTTCCTCTTTCCTCTTTCCATGTATTACCAAAACGTAATACAAACGGAGATAAATAAAAATGCCAAAAGAATTATGGAAAGGGAACGAAGCGATTGCCGAAGCCGCTGTTCGTGCGGGGCTGGAAGCATATTTCGGTTATCCCATCACCCCGCAAACAGAAGTGCTTGAATATCTCTCACGCCGTATGCCCGAACTGGGACGTGCCTTCGTGCAAGCGGAGTCTGAACTCGGTGCGATCAACATGGTTTATGGCGCGGCTTGCACGGGTGTGCGTGTGATGTCATCATCATCCAGTCCGGGCGTGAGTTTAATGATGGAAGGCATTTCCTACATTGCAGGAACCGAGGTTCCCGCGGTGCTCGTCAACGTGATGCGCGGCGGACCAGGTCTCGGCAACATCGCGCCCGCACAAGGTGACTACAACCAGGCTGTTCACGGCGGCGGACATGGCGACTATCAACCGATCGTGCTGGCGCCCGCGTCTGTTCAGGAGGCAATTGATTTAACGGTTCTTTCCTTTGACCTCGCGGAGAAATACCGCGCAATTTGCATGCTCATCCTCGACGGCTGTGTTGGCCAGATGATGGAGCCAGCGCAAATGCCTGAGATGAAACCGATCCAGCGCGCGAATTGGGATTGGGCAACCGACGGCAAAATGGGCAAACGTGAGCGCCGAATCCTGACTTCCATTTATCTTGATCCCATTGAAGAAGAAAAACTAAATCTAAGATTGCTTAATCGCTGGAGAACCATTCAGGCAAATGAAGTTCGTTATAAGGAATATTTTCTCGATGATGCTGAGATCGTCATCGTCGGCTTTGGCACAGCCGGACGCGTAGCTTTATCTGCTGTTCGTGAAGCGCGCGCAGAAGGGATCAAGGTGGGTTTGTTAAGACCGATCACTGTCAGCCCGTTTCCGTCTGAGGTGATTGACCAGCTTGCGGGGCGGGTTGAGGCGTTTTTAGTCACAGAGATGAACTCAGGTCAAATGCTGGAAGATGTCCGTTTGGCAGTCAAAGGCCGCGTACCTGTCGAATTCTATGGGCGGCTCGGCGGAGTCGTTCCATTCCCTGATGAGATATTAAGTGAAATCCATCGCATGGCGGAGATCAAGTTGAGTGCGAATGTTCATCCGCGTGATGCGTGGCTTGAACGTATGGCTGTCACTACGCGCTGAGCGGAACGAAGTGTAGTCGAAGCGCATGTCCTTCGACTGCACCGCACGACATCTGCCTTGGCGGGCGGTGCCAGGGGAAACAAGAGCGTGCGGCTCCGCTCAAGACGAAGACAGAAGAGGAAAAATTATGGCAACTGAAAATTTAGTTTACGACAGACCTGCAGGATTTACAGATACGCCCACCCACTATTGCCCGGGCTGTACGCACGGCGTGGCTCATCGTCTCGTCGCGGAAGTGTTGAAAGAGATGGGCGTGATCGATAAAACGATTGGCGTCGCGCCTGTGGGTTGCGCTGTGTTTGCTTACAATTATTTCGATACCGATTTTGTCGAAGCTCCGCACGGACGAGCACCTGCAATGGCAACGGGCATCAAGCGGGTGCTGCCAGAGCGTATCGTGTTCACTTATCAAGGTGATGGCGATTTGGCTTCAATTGGCATGGGCGAAATTGTGCATGCGGCCGCGCGCGGTGAAAACCTCACCGTGATCTTCATCAACAACGCCAACTACGGCATGACGGGGGGACAAATGGCGCCAACAACTTTGCCGGGCATGAAGACTACATCTTCGCCGAATGGCCGTGATGTGGAGACACAGGGTTATCCGATCAAAGTCTCTGAGATGCTTTCCACATTGGAAGGCGTGGGATATTGTGTGCGCCGCTCTTTGCATGACCCCAAGAATATTCGCCTTGCAAAGAAAGCCATCCGCATGGCGTTTGAAACGCAAGCCCGCGGGCTTGGCTTTTCGATGGTTGAATTGCTCTCCACCTGCCCAACCAATTGGGGCATGACACCCGTCAATTCGTTGAAATTCGTGGAAGAACATATGGTGCCTGCATATCCGCTGGGTGATTACAAGATCAGTGATGCGATAAAGCAGATCAAAATATAATGTCATTGCGAGGAGCGCTCTTGCTCTTTGCGACGAAGCAATCTCAGAATCATCAGGAGATTGCTTCGGGCGAAAGAACGCCGCCCTCGCAATGACATGGAGAGAATTCTATGCAAAAAGAAATCATCATTTCAGGTTTTGGCGGACAAGGTGTGCTGTTTGCGGGTCAGGTCATTGCTTATGCAGCAATGGACTCAGGCAAGGAAGTAACCTGGATCCCATCCTACGGTCCCGAAATGCGTGGCGGTACGGCGAACTGCACCGTGGTCATCGCCGATCAGGAGATCGGTTCGCCATTGGTGAAGAATCCGCCGCTGGCAATTGCGTTGAACCTGCCGTCATTTGACAAGTATGAACCGTTGATGCAAGCGGGCGGAACGTTGATCGTGAACCAGTCCATGGTGGATCGCGGCGCACAACGCAATGACATTCATGTCATCCTTGTTCCGTGCAACGAGATTGCCGAAGGGATCGGCGATAAGAAATTGATGAACATGGTGGCGGTCGGCGCTTTACTTACCGCATTATCCCAAGTCTCATTGAAAGATGTGGAGAAGGCGCTAGAAGCTCACCTGCCTGCACGCCACAAACACTTGCTTCCGAAGAATTATGAAGCTCTCAAAAGAGGCTTTGAGACACACACAAAAAGAGTGGGATAAAGTACCCGCATAGATCAGTAATTAGCAAACAGGAATCAGCATCCCGCCTCCAAATCAACGGAGACGGGGTTTTTTGTGTAAAATAGAGTTGTCGAACCGAGAGTTGACCTAATAAGTTTGGATGAAGCCATGCACGAAATAACATTGCTCATTAATATCGTTGTGGCGTTGGTGGTTGCATTTATTGGAGGTGTTATCGCCCGCCGCATTGGGCTGCCAACCATCGTGGGATATTTACTGGCAGGCATCGCCATCGGCCCATTCACTCCAGGATTTGTCGGAGATACAGAAACGATCAGCCAGCTTGCAGAATTAGGGGTGATCTTCCTGATGTTCGGCGTCGGCCTGCATTTCTCGTTGAACGATCTCTGGAAGGTGCGCGCAATTGCCGTTCCAGGTGCATTGGGACAAATGTTCCTTACCACACTGATGGCATTTAGCTTGAGCCAACTCTGGGGGTGGACGGTTTCTTCCGGTATTGTGTTGGGACTAGCAATCTCCATCGCAAGTACAGTAGTTCTCCTTAAAGGTTTAATAGATAACGGTTTGCTTAATACGCCGCATGGACAAGCAGCGGTGGGCTGGTTGATTCTGGAAGATATTGCAACAGTTTTGATCCTGGTCCTGATGCCGATCCTCGCAAATACAGCCGGTCAATTCGACTGGCAAGGACTTGTTTTAACCCTCATCAAGGCGGGCGCATTCGTTCTTCTCATTATGTTTGTTGGCAAGCGACTAATCCCCTGGATATTGCTGCGCATCGCACACACTCGCTCACGCGAGTTATTCATCCTTGCGATCCTCGCCATCACACTTGGCACCGCACTTGGCGCAGCGGAATTATTTGGTGTCTCATTTGCATTGGGAGCTTTTGTCGCAGGCGTGGTCGTCAGTGAATCACCGCTCAGTCATCAGGTTGGCGCAGATGTGTTCCCATTCCGCGAGGCATTCGCTGTACTATTCTTCGTCTCCATCGGCATGCTCGCCAATCCCATTTACCTTTTCAATAACACAGGCTATGTCATAGCGTTGGCCTTGTTGATCGTGGTTGGAAAAACCATTGTGACATTGCTGCTTGGCGCAATCTTCCCATGGCAGGCGCGCACCTCGTTGGTTATAGCCGCTGGCTTAAGCCAGATCGGCGAATTCTCATTCATCCTCGGTCAGGCGGGCATTGGGCTTGGATTACTAAATCAAGACCAATATTCGCTGTTGCTGGCGGTCGCATTATTATCCATTACAGTTAACCCGTTGATGTTTCACTTAATTAACCCAGCTGAAAAATGGTTGCAAAAAAAACCAGCATTGTGGCAGTTGATCAATCACCACAAATCAGTGCCTGTCCAGATAGAAGAGACAATCGAAGGCCATGTGGTCATCGTCGGATACGGCCGAGTTGGACATCATATTGTTAACCTACTAGAGAAGATGTCCATCCCGCATCTCGTCATCGACTCGGACGCAGAGCGTATTGAAGAGATCAATCAACGCGGAATCCCCAGCCTGTATGGAGACGCATCCAACTCTGAAGTGTTGACACATGCAGGTCTTGAACGAGCGCGCGCCCTCGTGGTTGCAGGTCCCGATGAAGCCGCTAGCGAATTAGTTGTTGCCACAGCACGTGACATCTCTCCCAAGCTGCCCATCATTGCCCGCGCCACAACAGAGGAAGGGATAAATCATCTCACGCAACTTGGTGCTCAGGATGTCATTCACCCTGAATTGGAAGGCGGTCTGGAAATTGTGCGGCACACTCTCCTCAAACTGGATTTCCCCTTACACGAGATCATCCGCTATATGGATGCAGTGCGACGCGATCATTATGATATGCAAGTCAACACAGAGGAAGAACATCGCCTCCTGCACGATATGATCAATGCCATGGCGAACATAGAAGTGATCTGGTTAAGGCTTCCAGCAGGAAACCCGTTCGTAGGGCAGACCCTCGCTGAAGCCAATCTCCGCGCTCGAACAGGAGCATCGGTGGTGGCGATCATACGCAACAAACAAGCAATGGCAAATCCAAAATCACACACCATCTTTGAGGCGGAAGACCGCATTGGCTTTATCGGCGACAAGGAGCAAATTGAAGCTGCCGAAAAATTATTATCGGAAGCGGAAGCGGAGCCCATCGGCGGAGGTGTCGATTGGGAGACATGAAAAATAAAGGTCAGATGAAATTCGATTCTATCCCAAGCCTGACTCTCCCCAAAATCGGATTCGGCACCTGGAAGATCGGCGGCGGCTCATCCGCAGACCCGACAACTGATTCCGCTTCGATGACTGCTCTCCTCTCTGCGCTGGAGGTTGGTTACACCCATTTCGATACGGCAGAGATGTACGCGGATGGTCACGCAGAGGAACTGCTTGGGAAAGCCGTCCGCAGCTCACAGGTTAAGAGAGAGGCGTTGTTTATTACATCCAAAGTCACACCTTCACATCTGCAATACGATCAGGTGCTCCATTCCTGTGAAAACAGTCTGCGCCGCCTGCAAATGGATTATGTTGATCTGTATCTCATCCACTGGCCTTCGGCAGGCATGAGACTGGAAGGTACGTTTCGTGCCTTGAACAAGCTTGTGCATGATGGAAAAATAAAACATATCGGCGTGAGTAATTTCAATCTAAAACTGCTCAAACAAGCGCAGGAACTTTCCGAAACACCCATCATCACAAACCAGGTGCCATATAGTTTATCAGACCGTTCTTACATAAAAAATGGAACGTTGGAATATTGCCAGGAAAACGACATTTTCCTTACCGCCTATTCCCCGTTTGATGAAGGCGGGTTGCGTTCAAACAAAGTCCTCGAAACCATTGCCAAAGCGCATGGAGTGACAATACATCAAATCGCACTAGCATGGGTGATTTCGCAAGCGCGCGTGATTACCATTCCCATGTCTGCCAACCCAAAACACATCTGCGAAAATTTTGAAGCGTCGGAAATTGAATTGACTCAAAGCGAAATTGATCAACTGGCGAACGAAAAATGAAATTGCAAATCGTTCCCGAAATCGAGCTCGTTGAAATAAACGAAACAGACCTCGAACCGCTCTATCGCGTCATCGTTCACAACGACGATGTGACGCCGATGGATTTTGTGGTGGAAATTCTCAAAGTGATTTTCTTTCTCGCCAACGACCGAGCCGCCGAGATCACGCTCACCGCACATATTAATGGCAATGCATACGTGCAAACGATTCCAAAATCCGAAGCAGAAAAACGAATCGACAAGGCGCATTTTACGGCAAGCGCGGAGGGGTATCCATTACATTTTTCTATGGAACCCGAGTGACCTCATGCTTTGAAGCGCCTGCGCAGATCAGCCTGGATGACCTGGTTTCATCTTGTGGATGGCAAAACTGTCCCTTCGTTTCGTGTGCGTTGCAATTCATTCTTCATAAAACCACCTGAATAAATAATGTTTTTGTAGGGGCGAGGTCATTGGCTCCGCCCCTACACATCAATCCGCTGTTGCACCCGCAAGCATCGGCTCGTCACCGTTGTATTTCACCAGGTGCGGCCATTTCCAAATAATAAAGAGGGTCCCGAGGATACAACCAATTCCCCCGCTGATCACAGCAATGGGTGCGCCGAAAAACTGCGCCACCGTGCCCGCTTCAATTTCACCGAGCTGCGGACCGCCCTGATAGAATATTTGATTAATACTCGTCATCCGTCCACGGATGTGATCGGGAGTTTCCATCTGTCGGATGGTATTTCGGATAATCGTACTGACTCCATCCGCCGCACCGGTCGTGGCAATTGCCAGCCATGCCACGATAAAGGACCTGGTTGCGCCAAATACGATCGTCGCCAGGCCGAAGACGATCACAGCGCCCAGGAATATCGATCCCTGCCTGCGAAGTATTTTTATCTGTGAAATGATCAACGCAGCCAGCACAGCTCCTATGGCCGGAGCGGCGGAGAGATAACTATATTCCACCACGCCCACCTTCAAAACACTGACTGCGATAATGGGCATCAACGTGTTCGCGGACGCAAAGAAGGTCGCAACAAAATCCGACATCATGGACGAAAATATGATGGGCTTACTGAGGATGAATTTAACTCCTTCGCGAATGGATTGCGTACTCACGCTCACTGTTTTTTCTGCAAAAGATTGGGGTACGTCCCCGATCATGACCAAAGCCAGGATCACGGCCACAAAAGAAATTGCATTGAAATAATAAACGGCCTGTTGATCTGCAAGGGCGATGACAAATCCGGTTAATGCGGGGCCCAGCACCGACCCAATTTGGAACGAAGTGAAAGTCATGCTAAAGGCATTGGGTAAATCCTTTTTGGGGAGCAGGTTGGGGATCAATGCCTGGCGTGAGGGGCCGTCAAATGCGACTGCCACAGCCTGGATGGCAGTGATCAGGTAAATATGCCAGATGGTGACATGCCCAAATTGGGTGAGCAGACCCAGGGTCAGGGCAAGCAGCGCTGCAATGCTTTGGGTCACGAACAGGACCTTGCGCCGATCCACTGAGTCAGCAAGTACGCCCCCGATCAAAGAAAAAATGATAACGGGCAGGATGCGCGCCACACCAATGCCGCCCAGCGCGATGGGGTTTTTATTCAGTTGATTGATATGCCAAAATAAAGCCCAGAGTTGCATCTGGGTTCCTGTGATCGAAATGAGTTGTCCGAGCCAGAGATAGAAAAATTTTTTGTGCTTGAGTGAAGGTGGAATATGCAAAGCCATTTATGTTCCCCAGTCGCGTAAATACAAAAAGTCGTAACCGATCGTGCGGTTGCTGATTTTTGCAATCGGCGGCTGCATGCGCTTGAATTGATTGCGGCGAATACGTGTGGTGACAGTATTTACAAACTCTTCGTCAAAACCCGCCTCGATTGCCTCCTGTGGACTGTAACGCTGGTCGATCATTAAATAAAGAAGTTTATCCGCCTCATCATAGCTGAAACCCAATTCTTTTTCATCCGTTTGCCCATCCCATAAATCAGCCGAGGGAGCTTTGTCAATGATCGGTGCAGGAATGTTCATGGCGCGGGAGAGCTGACGGACTTGTGTTTTATAAAGATCGCCAATCGGGTTTATCGCGCTGGCGGAGTCGCCATAGATGGTGCTGTAGCCAAGTAAAATTTCTGTTTTGTTGCTTGTGCCAATGACAAGTCCTTTGAAGACTTCACTTTGATCATAGAGTACTATCATGCGTTCACGCGCCATGATATTGCCTTTGCGTATCTTGGAAATTCCGGGATCAAGTTTGAAGAGCGGCTCGACCATGTCTGTGATCTCGATGGTCTTGCTTTGCACACCCAGCTGGTCAATGAGCTGTTGGGCATGCTCAAGCGAATCGCGGCTGGATGCCTTATACGGCATTCTCACAGCCAGGACGTTTTCTGCCCCGAGCGCCTCCGCAGCAAGTGCACAGGATAGTGCAGAATCCAAACCACCTGAAAGTCCGACAACCACGCGTGACATGCCAATACGCGTGACCTCAGACCGGATAAAGCCGGCAAGGATTTCACGCGCCAAGTCTGTATTTATGGAAAGGTGTAGATCAATCACGGGAAAGTATCCTGTCCAATTCTTTTTGCACGAGATTGGTGCGCTCATCACGAAGCAGAGGCAAACGAGCGCGCGTGCGGCGCAGTTGATTTAGATCCATTTGTGCAAAGATAAGAGCTTCTTCGTTATAAGGTCCGATGGCGAGCTCCTCCCCATTTGGGTCAAAGAGCGTAGCTCCGCCCCAAAAGTGAAGCCCATCCTCGTAGCCGACGCGGTTGGCGTGTGCCACAAAAGACGTGAACATGCTGGCATAGGCCTTCGTGACACGTTCCACCCAGCGGGCGGACTCCAGTTTTTCCTTGTCATTCAAACCTCGCCCGGGAGAAGCGGAGGAAAACAGCATAATATCTGCGCCATCCAGCCAGAGCAGATATGGCGGCGAGGCATGCCAGAAATCCTCGCAGATCAACATGCCCATACGTCCAAAACGCGTGTTAAATGCACGCACCGAGTCGCCCCATGCGAAAAAACGTCCTTCATCGAAGAGGCCGTAGGTTGGTAGATAAACTTTATGGTGAACATGGACAAGTTTTCCGCCAGAAAGATAGGCGGATGCAATATAAAAGCGGTGACGGAAGTCCTCATCCACGAATCCAACCACCAGATCAAGATCGTGAGAGGCTTTGAGCAAATGCCTGAAGACCGGGTCATCGTCTGTGGGTTTGTGCGCGACGGAAGCGACCAAATCCTGCAATACATATCCGGTTAATGAGAGTTCGGGGAATACAAGTAAATCTGTTTTTTCTGACCTGGCCTGCTTGATGTAATCCAGGTGCATGGCGAGGTTGGCGTCTACATCCCCAAGCCTGGTATCGATCTGGGCAAGAGCAAGGTTTAGTTTCATATCGCGAATCTTACCACGCTTGCCCAAAATTAAAAATGACTAAACGGGTGAAATGTCTAGTCATTCAGCGGGGAGGGAGGGATTCGAACCCTCGGTGGACCGGAGCCCACAACAGTTTTCGAGACTGTCCCATTCAACCACTCTGGCACCTCCCCAAAATGTATTACATGTCAGGTATCAACTGTCATGTGTGGAGGCGCAGATTATAACCCAAAATAATCTGCGCAATCTTGACATCGTACCCGAATGGGTAAATCTGCGGGTCGTCTTTTACAGATCCACACTCGTATGAAGATCAGGGTAATAGACCTGGTTCATATTCTGTTCTTTTAAAAGACCCTTCAAGGTCATGGCTTGTTTTTCTTCGCCATGCACCAAAAAGATCTGCTTCACTGTTCCTTTTACACCCATCGCATATTTGACCAGCAAATCCTGACCCGCGTGGCCGGACAGACCGCCAATTGTGGCAATATCACATTTTCGTTTGTAGACTTCCCCAAAAATACGTACCTGCGGCTCGCGGTCTGCCAGCCTGCGCCCCATCGTATCGGGCGCCTGCCATGAAACAATGCAAATCGTATTCCGGGGATTCTCAATATTATTACGAATGTGATGCACAATGCGGCCCGTTTCCGCCATGCCCGAAGCGGAGATAATGATCATCGGCTCCTTGCGTTCGTTCAAGGCTTTGGATTCGTCCACGGACTTCACATAAGTCAGCATCTTGAAATCAAGCGCCGGATGACGCGCCTCCAATACAAACTGGCGAGTCTCCTCGTCAAAACATTCCAGATGGTTTTTGAAGACCTGCGTGGCGTTCACTGCCAGCGGGCTATCCACATACACAGGCACGCGCGGTACATCGCCATCCTGCATCATTTGGTTCAAGTCATAAACCAATTCCTGGGTGCGTCCCACTGCGAAGGCCGGCACGATCACTTTTCCGCCGCGTTCCACAGTGCGTTTCACAACGTCGCGAAATTCAGTATAGGCATTCCCAGGGTCACGGTGCGGCTTATCGCCATAGGTTGATTCCATGATCATGTAATCTGTCTCGTGAGGCAAGACAGGATCGCGCAATAACGGCAATTTAAACCTGCCAATATCACCGGAAAACCACAAACGGATTTTTTTACCTTTTTCCTCGATCTCGAGGGAAACACCTGCTGAACCAAGAATATGCCCGGCATCAAATAAACGTGCACTCACTCCGGGAATGGGTTCAAACGGCTCGGCATAATTCACACCACTAAACATGCCTGCAATTCGTTCTGCATCTTCCTTTGTATACAATGGCTCAACCGGGGGCTCGCCGTGTTGCGCACGCTTCTTATTAATATACTCCGCATCAGATTCCTGAATATGACCGGAGTCTTGAATCATTACACTCGCCAAGTCTGCGGTTGCATGTGTGGCAAAAATATGCCCTTCATAGCCCTGCTTTACGAGATTAGGCAAATTACCGGAATGATCAATATGAGCGTGCGAAAGGATGACTGCATCCACATCACGCGGGTTATAATGGAAATTCAAATTACGGGTATACGTGTCCGCGCGTCGGCCCTGATACAATCCGCAATCCAAAAGCAATTTCGAACCATTGACCTCGACCAAATGCTGGCTTCCAGTAACGGTATGTGCCGCGCCGTGAAAATTAATTCGCATGTTTCACTCCCAATACCTTTAAGATTTGCACACCATACCTATCCACGCGGGAGGGAGTATCCTTCATCAAATTGCGCAATTCGTCCAGGGTTTTCGGTGGGTTTTCAGACAACAGACTCAAATATGGCTTTGGCAAGATAATATCTGATTCGACTTTCATTTCCAACCCTATGGACTTTCGCCAGGCTTTTAATTTTTCAAGGCGGCGAAGGACCGCCTCATTCTTGTGTTCAACCTGCTTCCGTTCAACAAGCGGCGCTTCCACCCCACGCCGGATCGCACCCAAGACCTGGTCGCCCCAAAGTTTTATCTGTTTCTCGCTCAAGCCGGCTGCGGAAAGATCCACTTTCTGTTCCGGTGGATTCTTCACCAAGGCAACAAACACATCATCCATCACAACCTTGTAGGGCGGGCGGTTCAATTTTTCCGCCTCCCTGTCGCGCCATTTGCACAATTGAGAAATAATGGTCAATTCGCGCAATGAAAGATCTTTACGTCCCGAAAAACGCTCCCACGATTCCCCATTCGATCTTTGTTTTTGTTCTTCCAATAGACAGGCACGATTGAAATCCTCCAATGCAAACACCAGACGTTCTTTTTCACGCAGTTCCAACTCAAGGGCATCCCGCAAATCGAAGAGATAATGCGTATCAAGGCGGGCATAATGGATCTGCTCCTTGGTCAACGGACGCGCTGCCCAGTTCGCTTTTTGATGACGCTTATCCATTTTAATCTGGAATTTATCACCGAGCAGCCTGTCCAGTCCCACTGCCGGGTAACCCAACACACGCGCGGCCTGCATCGTATCAAACAGGTTGGCAAAAGTGAATCCAAAATCGCGTCTCAGGCAGATCAGGTCATATTCTGCGGCATGAAAAATCTTTTCGATCTTTGGATCTGCAAAAATAGGGGCAAGCACTGCCAGGTCTTTAAGCTCGAGCGGATCAAGCAGATAATCTGTTTTTGCCGATGTAAATTGCAGCAAACAAACCTGTTCGCGGAAAGCATGCAAACTATTGGATTCAGTATCCACTGCCACGCGAGACTGTGAGGCAAGATCCTCCACCATTTTTTTCAATAATTGTGTTGTATTTACCCAGACGGGGGGCGGTAACGTATCAGACATATCGATTGATTATAAACCTTCCAGATGCAGATGGAAAATTGCAACTTTAATTCAATTGTTTAAGACGACAAAACGCGGTCAAAAGATGGTCATAACCACCTCAAAAGAAATGACAGACAAATGTTCCATGATAAAGCCAGAGATGAGGTCGCAGATTATGCCGCCGCCCTTTGGCTTGGTATCAAAAATTGACGAAAGATATGCCAAAAAGGATGGTAATACGAATAAGCAAAAAAGGAATTCCTTGAAATAAAATATCAAATCGGCCAGCGCCCACAAGGCTTCGAACTTCAGCCGCCTTGTTTTTTCTATATCGTCTTCTCCATCAACATGGCATCCTCGCCATCGTTATAGTATCCTTGCCAAAGATCAATGGACACATAACCTTCCTTTTCATACATGGAGATCGCACTCTGGTTCGATAGTCGCACGGTTAATCGCGCTTTGGGAACGCCAAGCTTGTTCTCACAAACATGCAACAGGGCGCGTCCAATGCCTCGCCGCTGATAACGTGGATCAACCCCGAGGGTGGCAATCCAACCCCACCCGTCGCGCGGACGCGGATCTCCGACCACGAATCCGACCATTTGGCCGTCTTCCACCGCTTTAAGTCGGATCACGTCGGAGAAAGTCAATACAGCGATCAGATCAAACAAGGGCCAGGCATCTTTGCCAAAGCTTTCCTGTTCCAGTTTTCGAAGCGCATTAAGGTCGAGGATGGATGCTTTGGTAATTTCCATAAATAATAAGGCCTCCCGTCTGGGAGGCCTTATTGTATTACAGTTTACATTTTACTTCTTGGAATCTTTACCGAGGAAGTTATCCAGCAAGCTGGTGAACTCCATTGGGAAGATGAATTTAGTGGATGGTCCTGAGCCAATGGACTTGAGTGTTTCAAAATACTGCAGAGTCATGGTCTTTTGGTCAACAGCCTTGGCGGCATTAAAGATTTTTTCCAGGGCGACTGCAAAACCTTCTGCACGCAAAGCCTGGGCCGTTTTATCGCCTTCGGCGCGCAGGATGTTGGACTCCCGTTCGCCCTGAGCCGACAGGATCGCGGCCTGCTTGGTGCCTTCTGCGCGGTTGATCGCTGCTTGCTGGTCACCCATGGACTCAGTTACCAAGGCGCGACGAATTCGCTCGGCTGACATCTGGCGGTTCATCGCATCTTGCACTTCGCGCGGCGGGATGATCTCGCGGATCTCAACATTGGTGACTTTAACACCCCAGCGTTCGGTTACTTCATCGAGACGGGCACGAAGCATGTTATTGATGTGCTCGCGTTCCGAAAGCACATCATCCAGCGGAATACCGCCAATGACCGCGCGCAAAGTGGTGGCCGCGATACCAGCCGCTGAAAGTTCAAAATTGCCGACTTGCAATACAGACATGGTTGGGTCGAGGACTTTGTAGTACCAGAGAAAATCAATTGAGATCGGCGCATTATCCTTCGTAATGGAAGTCTGATGCGGGACTTCACGGATCTGTTCGCGCAGATCCACTTTCACAGCACGATCAATGATTGGGATCAATAGGACAATCCCAGGCCCCTTTGTACCAACACAACGGCCCAGACGGAATACCACCAGCCGCTGATATTCAGGCACGATGCGAATTGCATTGGCCAGAAAGATAAAGCCAATAACCAACACCGCGCCCACAAGACAAAGTACTGAGCTACTAAAAGCGCTACTCATCAATCTCTCCTTTATTAGATATTAGATCTTGTTTGAACTATCATTTTCAACTACGAGGGTAAACCCCTCGCGTCGCACCACCCGAATTGAACTGCCTGCAGGAATGGATTTCTCGCTCCTGGCAGACCACATCTCCCCTGCAACATACACGCTGCCTTCACTATGATGTATTTTTGATTTGGCTTCACCGACCAGGCCGACCAGCGCCTCAAGATCATGCACCGGGCGCGCTCCTGCAGCTTGAGAAGTTTTTCGGACCACCACCCATAAAAAGGCAGCCATTGACCCGGAAGCTAAAAAAGCGATAAACGGGTTGATCGCTGGTTTCCATCCATCGACAGCAAATACGAAAACTGAACCAACAACAAGCATCAAAATTGAAAGTCCAAGAAAATATTCGCGTTTTGGTTTTTGTATGGCATAGATGAACGGTACAATACTCAGGAGAAGGATGACCAACGCCCACCAATTGAAGGACAGGTTGTAGACGGCATATCCCGCTAATGCCAGACAAAAGAACGCGCCTACCTCAAACAACCCTGTTCCCGGGGAAACAAGCGCCATCAAGCCAAGTAAAATACCGCCCAGTAAGATCAGATAAGCAACATTTGGTACCAGTAGAAAGTCCATTGTGCCTCCAATTGATTATACAACAAGAAATTACAGTTTACTCACTTTAGCATGAGATGCTTTCTCTAAACATACGCAGGATGATAATAAAAAGTCGCTTTATGGAAACAGGCGGGCTGGTTGTATAATAATCACGTTAAATTAAACCCTTGCGGAGATCCTGTGAAATTTCAAAAAATATGCGTTATAGGCCTCGGCTATATCGGCCTGCCTACAGCATCCACCTTTGCCGCGCATGGAGTCAATGTCCTCGGCGTGGATATCAACTCAAACATCATTGAAACCCTCAACCAGGGTGAGATCCACATCCATGAACCTGGCTTGCGCGAAGAAGTAAAAAAGGCCATTCATTCAGGCAATTTCAAAGCCGCCGCCCAACCAGAGGCAGCAGATGCTTTCATCATTGCCGTTCCAACTCCATTTCGGGAAAACGAATTCGGCGAATACAACGGTGTGACTTACAAACTGGCAGACATGCGCGCCGTGATCTCAGCCGCCGAATCCATCCTGCCGTTTTTGAGGAAGGGGAATCTGGTGGTACTCGAGTCGACCTCCCCTCCGCGAACTACTTTGGATCTGGTTGCCCCCATCCTCGCTCGCACCGGACTGGAGGCTGGAAACGATTTCCATTTGGCATATTCTCCCGAACGGGTTTTACCCGGGCAGATCCTGCGCGAATTGATCGAGAACGCCCGCGTGATCGGCGGCGTGACTCCCGAATCGGCACAAGCGGGTCGTGACCTATATGCCACATTTGTAAAAGGACAGATCATCAAAACGGATGCGACCACTGCTGAAATGGTCAAATTGATGGAAAATACGTATCGCGATGTTAATATTGCGGTCGCCAATGAATTCTCACGCCTGGCCGATAAATTCGGCGTGGATGTGTGGGAGGCGATTTCAATTGCAAACCTACATCCACGCGTTAAGATCCTCGACCCTGGTCCCGGTGTCGGCGGACATTGCATCAGCGTGGATCCGTGGTTCTTCGTGGAAGCCGCGCCAGAGTTAACTCCACTCATTTATCACTCGCGTCAGGTGAATGACGCACAACCACATTTTGTTGTGGATATTGCCCAACGCGCAACAGGTTCTCTTAAAGGAAAGAAGATTGCCGTGCTCGGCCTGGCCTACAAACCCAACGTGGACGACCTGCGTGAAAGCCCCGCACATGAAGTGGTGCATCTTCTTCAACACGAAGGTGCACAAGTAAAAGTCTGGGAACCTTTCAAACCTGAGGCGAACCTATCGGGGATTGACATGGCCTCATCGCTTGAAGCTGCAATAAAAGACGCGGATGCGATCATGCTCATGGTAAAGCATACAGTATTCAGCCAGTTAGATCCAGCAGAGATCCTGAAGAAAACAAAGGCTCGCATCGTGATAGATGCTGTAAACGGCTGGAATAGGGAAGCCTGGCAGAGCGCTGGGTTTAAACTTTTCCGCCTGGGCGACAATAAATCCTCATTGGTCAATTGGAAATCATAAATTGAAGGTACTTTCTGTCTTTGGAACCCGCCCTGAAGCCGTTAAAATGGCCCCCATTGTCCGCCTGCTTGCAAAAACGGCGGACGTGGAATCGCGCGTCTGCGTCACCGCACAACACCGGCAAATGCTCGATCAGGTTTTGAAATTGTTCGATATCCAGCCTCAGTATGATCTGAACCTGATGCGCGACGACCAATCCCTTGCGGAATTAAGCGCGGCGATCTTCACCCACCTCGATCCTGTCTTTTCAGATTTCAAACCCGATTGGGTCCTGGCACAGGGCGATACAACCACGGTAGCCATTGCCTCCCTGCTCGCTTACTACAATCGGATCAATTTCGGACATGTGGAAGCCGGCTTACGGACTCATGACAAATGGCAGCCCTTCCCCGAAGAGATCAATCGCCGCGTAGCCGGCGTTACCGCCGACCTGCATTTCGCGCCGACAGAATGGTCGAAACAAAATCTTCTGCGCGAAGGGATTGATGAAAGCATTATCAAGGTAACCGGCAACACGGTCATTGACGCGCTGCAATTCGTGAGCAGGCAGGCGCAGCCGCAGGAAATCACCGAACTGATTGCGCAACTTGGTTTGGATACGAGCGAGAAAGATACGCTTCGACCGGCGACTGACGAGAAAAAACTGATCCTGGTGACAGCGCACCGCCGCGAAAATTTCGGCAATCCCATGAAAGATATTTGCCAGGCTCTGCTCGAGCTGGCAAAACGCGGGGACGTGGAAATCGTGTATCCTGTCCATATGAATCCCAACGTGCAGGAACCTGTCAACAGGCTTCTCAAAGGAAAGAACCACATTACCCTGCTGCCGCCATTGGATTATTTGCCGCTTGTCCACCTGATGAAACACGCCGCACTCATCCTCACTGATTCGGGCGGGATTCAGGAAGAAGCCCCCGCCTTTGGCATCCCTGCCCTCGTCTTGAGGGAAGTGACCGAACGCCCGGAAGGAGTCGCAGCGGGTACGCTCAAACTGGTAGGGACCGACACCAGCCATATTGTCGAGGAAGCGGAGCGGCTTTTGGAAAATGAATCCGCTTATGCAAAAATGGCAAGGGCGGCAAATCCTTATGGAGACGGCCGCGCGGCGGAAAAAATTGTCCGATCCCTGTTAAGCGCATAAACCCTGCATTAACCAAACATTTATACCCGCACTCCCAGATAAAGCAGAAATTCCATATATTATCCATTGAATTTTTTCTGTCTATGTGTGCATAAATGAAAGTGGTATTTATGGCTGTCTCCTATACTCCGACATTACATGCCCTGACAACGGCCTGAGCGGGATCACCACCATATCCTTTATAGCAAGTCCTTCATAGCAAACACAGGGCCATCTTTACAGACCATTTTCCATTTACGGTGAAGGGTTAACGCACAGACTCCACATTCGGCAAGTGCGCCGCAAGGCATCGGCGCGCGGACTAAAACCTGCACTTCGGACCGCGCCGCTGCCCGCATCATTTCCGCAGGACGCCCCCCAAGCATTTCCATTAACCGATCCATATTCCCGCGATCAATATCAACCGCCGCATAATCCGCCCATCCGATGATCTCCGGCATGGCTTGCAAGGGTTGGATTTCGACAACTTCAGTTAAATCCTTCACCACTAAATTACAAACCATTACCACTTCTGCGTTTTGCTTGAGCGCAATCGGGATTAAACCATGCAGGCGTGCGGGCGAATCGTCGAAGGCGATCAACGCCACTTTGCGTGCGGATGACGGGATTGCAAACCCATGCCCGATTGGACCGCGCAGATAAAGGGATGTGCCAGGTCTCCACGAAAAAGGCGGGTCAAATGCGGAAATAAATCCGTTCTGCGCTGAGTCGCTAAAGAAAAGAGGGACAGGTAAAGGCAGCTCTGATCCACCTGCATAGGCGAGCAGGTATTGTCCCGGAGTTGGGATCAACTCAGGCGCGCAATTAATCAACGCACGCGAGTTCAATAAAACTTCCCGCACTTGACCCTCGCCATTTTTCATAGGAGAAATGTTAACACGCATCGAGGTCATAAGCAAGCAGGTTATAATCACAAAAAGATGTTTCGGAGGAAGCTATGAATATTTCTGGTGTAATTCAAGGTGTTGCAACGATTGCGTGGATCGCATTTCTTGGCGTAATCGGCACAATGGTGGTACGCGCCGGCCGCAATCAGCCCGCAAAAGGATTCGTCTCGCTGGCGGTCATCCTGCTTGTGGCAGGAATTTTATTGACCTCCATCGGCGCGGGGCTCGTTTTCATCCAGCCTGAAGAACGAGGCATTGTCATTTCAGCTTTCGCAGCGAAGGGCTATCGTGAAGCTACTTTGCAGCCCGGTTTGCGCTGGATTATTCCTTTTGCAGAGCAAGTCACCGTCTATTCGATCTCGCGCCAGACCTATACGATGTCATCCACAACGGGTGAAGGGCAGGTTACCGGCGAAGATTCGATCCGCGCCCGTACAAAAGACGGGCAGGAAATATTAATAGATGCCTCCGTGATCTATTCGATAGACCCGACCAAGATCATTGAACTGCATATCAACTGGCAAAACCGATTCCAGGATGAATTGGTGCGGCCCACCTCGCGCAATACGATCCGCGATGCAGTCTCACAATACAACGTGGAGGAAATTGTCAGTACCAGGCGCGTTGAAATGGAAGCTCTGATCACCAAATCATTAACCGACGAATTTTCGGCAAACGATCTGACTCTCGTGAGTTTCCTGCTGCGCGATATTCATTTCAGTACCGAATACGCCGCTGCGGTCGAACAGAAACAAATCGCCGAACAGCAGGCGCAACAAGCCAAACTTGTCGTTGAGCAGAAGAAACAGGAAGCCGAGCAGGCGCGCCAGGTGGCGCAGGGTCAGGCTGATGCAGCCGTCATTGCGGCGCAAGGCGCGGCAGAGGCACGCTTGATCAATGCACAGGCTGAGGCGCAAGCTAATCAATTGCTGTCGCAATCGCTTACGCCTACGTTGTTGCAGTATCAATATATCGTGAAACTTGCGCCCGGGGTGCAAACCATCTTTGTACCCAGCGGCAACCAATTCATTTTGCCGCTGCCTGATACGACAACACCGTAACTCATATTATTAGTCTAATATTATGCCGATCCCACAAACTGGACGCGAAATCCGCCTGACGACTCTTTCCACCTGCGCGGGTTGAGCCTCCAAACTAAGCGCTGATGCGCTGACGCAGGTTCTGCGTCCCATCCAGGACATCTTTGACCCCGCCTCTTATCCGGACCTGTTGATTGGTCTTGCGACACCGGATGACGCGGCCGTTTGGCGTTTAAGCGAAGACAAGGCAATTGTCGTCACCACCGATTTTTTTACACCGGTTGTGGATACCGCCTATGAATACGGCTCGATTGCCGCAGCAAACAGTCTCTCAGATGTATACGCCATGGGCGGACAACCTTTCCTCGCGCTCAATATTGCCGCCCTGCCAGATCACCTACCGCTGGAGATCTCAAGTGAGATATTGCGCGGCGGCGCGGAGAAGGCGCGCGAGGCAGGCGTGGTGATTGCAGGCGGGCACACTGTCAAGGATAAAGAACCAAAATTCGGCCTGGTAGTGATCGGGTTTGTCCATCCCCAAAAAATGATCACCAAAGGCGGGCTCGAAGTTGGCGATATTCTCGTGCTGACCAAACCACTCGGCGGAGGCGTGACCACCACTGCCCTGAAGCAGGAAAAGGCCGAGCAGGCGCACATCCAGGAAGCCATAGAATGGATGTCCCGTTTGAATAAAACTGCCAGTGAGCTGGCCGTGGAATGTGGCGTGCAGGGCGGCACGGATATTACCGGATTCGGCCTGCTCGGTCACGGCATGGAAATGGCGGAAGCCTGCGGGGTTTCATTGCATATTGAATATTCAAAACTTCCCTTCTTAAGCGGTGCGCGCGGCTATGCAGAAAGAGGCATCTTCCCTGGCGGCGCATTCGACAACCAACAATATTATGGCGGATCGGTACAGTTCGACAAAAATTTGGATGAGCCTGCTCAAATGCTGTTATTCGACCCGCAAACCAGCGGCGGCCTGTTGCTGGGTGTGCCGCCTGAAAAATTAGATCTTTTTGAAAAACGTGCAAAGGAACTGCGTCAACCTGTGTGGATAATCGGGGAAGTACGAGCCCCTTGCGGGGATGATACAGGGCGAAGTATAGAGGTCGAAGCGTAAATGTTCCGCATTGGCATATTTGAATTAACCCTTACCTGTGGATTAATTATTATCCTAATTATCATTCCGATCCTCGTCTCTCGATATTATGCGCGCATGGAAAAGCGTTTGAAGGATATCGAGAAAAAGATCGATAAGAAGAAATGATCACAATGACGGGATTATGACACGCGGTCACAACCGCATTCTTGATACATCAGGTACAATAAGGGAAAGAGAAAAAGTCAACAAACACCATGTCTGAAATTCCCATAGAAACAAATTTTAACGGCGGTCTGATCGCCATCACCATTTTGCTGTTATTGAACAGCGTGCTCGCCATGGCAGAAACCGCTCTCCTTTCCGCAAGAAAAACACGCCTGCAAAACCAGTACAACAAAGGGGATGCTCGCGCCGGGCTTGCTCTCAAACTTACCGAGAATCCGAATCAATTCCTCTCTGTCATTCAAATAGGCATTATATCCATAGACCTGCTCATCGGTGTGTTAAGAGCCAGAACGCGGGTTGTTTGGAATAAGCGACGGATAAAAAAGCTATCCGTCAGGAAGAGTTAGGATGAGTTCGTGGAACGAAATTCTGGTTATCGCAATATTAATTTTAGTTAATGGTATTCTGGCAATGTCAGAAGCGGCGCTTGTAGCCTCCCGTAAAGCACGGCTTCAAAACCGTATCAATGAAGGTGACAAGGCATCGCTTGTAGCCCTAAAACTGATCGAAAGACCAAACGTTTTCCTGTCAACCATTCAGATCGGGATAACATTGATCGGCGTGCTTGCAGGCGCGCTCGGCGGCGCAACATTAGCTGAAACACTGGCTGTGTCATTGGCAAAAATCCCTGTGGTCAGTGAGTACAGCGAATCGCTTGCGCTGGGTACAGTTGTAGTGGTGATCACCATTCTATCCTTGTGGTTGGGGGAATTGGTTCCAAAGCGATTGGGCTTGCACAGCCCGGAGCAGATCGCGCGTGTTGTTGCTGGCCCCATGCTATTGATATCACGAATATTCTCGCCGTTTATCAGTTTAATGAGCTGGGCGACAGACTTGGTAATACGCCTGATCGGTGTGGAGCCTTCCCTTGAACCGCCCATTACAGAAGAAGAATTACAGGTATTGATCGATCAAGGCACGCAGGCGGGCGTCTTCGAAGAATCGGAACAGGATATGGTGGAGGGTATTTTCAGCCTGGGCGACTCGCGCGTGTATTCATTGATGACGCCACGCACAGAACTTGTCTGGCTGGATGTAACCGACTCGGTCGAAGAGATCAGGCAAAAAATTGCCGAATGCCCATATTCGCGTTTTCCCGTCAGGGAGGATTCTCTTGAAACCATACTGGGTATTGTCAAATCGCGCGATCTTTTGGTGGACAGCCTGTCTGGCAAAGAGATCGACCTGAGAGCCTTGCTCAAGCCGGCGTATTTTATTCCTGAGACCATGTTCGCTTCCCACGCATTGGAACTCTTTAAAGAAAAGAACACGGAACTGCTCCTGGTGGTCGATGAGTTTGGGGGGCTGCAAGGCTTGCTGACCATTAACGATGTTTTGGAAGAGATCGTCGGCGCCATGGAATTCGAGGAACCTCAAGCGACTCAGAGGCAGGATGGGTCATGGTTATTGGACGGCATGTTGGAGGTGGATGAGTTCAAGGAACTATTCGATTTCAATTCACTACCGCACGAGGATGAATATGAGACCCTAAGTGGTTTCGTTATGGCTTCACTCGGACGCATGCCGCAAGCCGCCGACCAATTCGAGTGGAGTGGCTATCGCTTCGAGGTGATGGATATGGACGGCCGCCGCGTGGACAAGGTTCAGGTCACGACCCTGCCGAAACCGCCTGTGGCGTAAACAAAGGACAACCATGAGTGCGTATGTAGTCGTAGATATTGAAGTAACCGACCCTGAAGGGTACAAGGAATATGTCAAAGTGGCGCCGCAAACGGTTGAATTATATGGAGGAAAATACATCGCTAGAGGCGGGCATAACGAAACCCTCGAGGGTAAATGGCAGGCCAAGCGGCTGGTCATCCTCGAGTTCCCGTCTGTGGAGCAGGCAAAAAAGTGGTTGGATTCACCCGAATATGCCCCCGCTCGAAAACTACGCCATCAATATGCCCGCACGAACATGGTCGTGGTTGAAGGCCTGTAATTGTTCGATGGTATAATCTTCGCCCGTATGACTCTAGAACCTTCCTCCAGCAAAACAAAAGTCTGTCCCACCTGTGGCACGCGTCTGAGCGAGAACGCCGCGCGCTGTCTCGTTTGTGGAACAGAATTCAGCGCGCGCCCCGAACCGAAAGTTGTCAAGAAAGCGGAAAAATCGGTGCGGGCAAGCCGCATGCCAGAGATTCGCTTGAGCCTGCCGGCTGCAGTAGGCGTGCTGGCAATTGTGATCATCATCGCAGCCGCCATCACATTCTTTGCTGTGCCAAAAGATGAAGCTGCATTCTCGGCAGTAGATACCCCCACCTCGACAGAAACTCCCACGGCTACCCAGCCGCCCACAGATACCCCTATCCCCTCAGAAACTCCGACTGTGACGCTTCAACCTCCGTTTGATTACAATGTTGGTCCAGGTGAAACCTGTTCCCTGATCGCATACAACTTCAATGTCTCGATCCAGAGCATCATCATCGCAAACAATCTCCCTTCTACATGCCCGATCAGCCAGGGACAGTCGCTCAAGATCCCATATCCCACACCGACCGTCCCGCCTGCCGCCACCAATACGCCGCTTCCAGTGGATGCCACCAAACAGGCTTGTGAAACGGTTCCGATCACTGTGCAGGATGGCGATACACTCTCGAGCATTTCCTTAAACTATGCCGTGTCCATGGCCGCCATCAAGGAATTCAACGGCCTGACAACCGATAATGTTTTCGTTGGATCGAATTTACTCATCCCGCTTTGTATGCGCGCCGCAACCCCAGGCCCCACGCCCACGGCGACGATTCCGCCTCCCTACCCCGCTCCGAACCTGCTCCTGCCTGCGGACGGCGCTGCCTTCACCCTGGCGAATGACGTGGTCACCTTGCAGTGGGCCTCGGTCGGCGCACTGCGCGACGGCGAGGCCTATCAGATCACCGTGGAAGATGTCACTGCCAACCAGACCAGCCGCCTGACAGACTATGTGACTGATACGAAATACATTGTGCCATCCTCCTTCCGACCGAAGGATAACGTGGCGCACGTTCTGCGTTGGTGGGTCACACCCGTCCGTCAGGCCGGTGTGGACGATCAGGGTCAGCCGATTTGGGTTGCCTCCGGCTCAGTCAGCGAGAAGCGCGTCTTCACCTGGGTGGGAGTGGCCGTTCAAGGCACGCCCAATCCCTAGGTCAGGAAATGAAGCGTTTTTCATCCAACTCTCTGTCAAGAAAGCGGCACAGAGTTTTTTGAAGACCGTCATGTTTTCATTTCGTGTAAAATTCCAAAAAGATATATAAATCAACACGGAGGTAAAACGCATGATTAGGACGCTATTGAAGATATTCTTTATATTGATCATCCTCTCCGGCGGAATTTGGACTTTGCAAGGCCTCAACCTTCTGCCCGGCACATTTATGCGCGGCAACCCGCAATGGATTATCAATGGCGGCATTACCATGCTGATCGGCGCAGGATTATTCTGGTTGGTAAATCGCAAAAAATGACGGCTGAATCCATAAGTGTAGGCGACAAGGTTAAAATTTACCTCGACTCGAAGTTTGGAGAACATGAAGATTGGTATGAAGGCACGGTCTTCAAAATAGATCCATACTCCGAGCATCGTAATTTTTATTGGGTGGAGTTAAGCGTCGAGGCGCAAGCTGTATTGGGTATGAAACAAATCTCAATATTCAACCCAAGGAATATTCACAAAACGGAATGAAGACAGCTTCCGTAATTCAGTCCCTCGAAAAAGCCATCGCCTCCCGCCTGATCTTGATGGACTCAAACCACGAATCGGCCTTCCGCCTCTTCAACGGATTCACCGAAGGCTGCCCTGAGCTCGTGTTGGATGTTTACGGACATACGCTCCTCATCCATAACTATGCCGATCACCCTGAACAGGGCGCATGGCTTGTTCAGGAAGCGCTGCAATTCCTAACGACTTCCCTGCCCTGGCTTCGCGCAGGAATTGTTAAAACCCGCAACGGGGCAACGCACGAAGATAAATGCGGAAAACTTTTGTTCGGCACGGAGTTGGACCGCAAGGTAAAAGAACACGGCGTCTGGTACGCCATTAACCTGGCCCTAAATCGCGATTCAAGCCTTTATCTCGACACACGCATTCTACGCAAGTGGCTGATCGAAAATCTAAAAGATAAATCCGTCCTGAACACCTTCGCCTACACAGGCAGTTTCGGGGTCGCCGCGCTCAAAGGCGGAGCCAGCCACGTGGTGCAAATTGACTTAAACCGCGAGTTCCTTAATCTCGCCAAAGACTCTTATTCACTCAATGGCCTTCCCATTAAGAAAGGAAGTTTCATCTCGAGGGACTTCTTCGAGCAGGTTGGCAATATGAAGCGCGAAAATAAATTCTTCGACTGTGTCATCATGGACCCTCCATTTTTTTCGTCCACTGCCAGAGGCAAAGTGGACCAGGAGAATGGCATTGCGCGGCTCATCAATAAAGTGCGCCCGCTGATCAACAACGGCGGCACGCTGATTGCGGTCAATAACGCGCTTTACGTCAGCGGGAAGGAATATATCCAAACGCTTGAAGGACTTTGCCAGGATGGATATTTGAGGGTCAAGGAAATAATCCCCGTACCAGAAGATTTCACGGGTTACAACAGGGTTGGCCAGCCCATCAGCGACCCAAGTCCATTTAATCATTCCACCAAGATCGTGGTTTTGGGTGTAAAGAAAAAGCAGGTCGCGTTTTAAAACGCGACCTGCCGATTTTTACTATGGTCTCCACGAAGGCGCATACCAATCATAATCTGTGGATAACCCCGGCGCCTGCAAGATCTCCTGGTCCAGCGTCGCAAGGTCAATCAAAAACAAATGACCGCCCGAGATCGAAGTTGTCTCTTCAACCAGTAAATATCTTCCACTTGGCAAAAAGATCAGGCGTCCGACCGTGGTGCCTTTATAAACCAGGGATGGGTTTTTCCCTTTGCGGCTGACCACATACACCTCCGCGCCCGGTGTTCCGCTTGTAAAACTGCTGTAGTAATTGAAAGCGATCAAGCTACTGTCCGGCGACCAAATCAATGGGTAGATCGAGCCGCCGCTAAAACTGGCAATCGTCAATGCATTTGCGCCGTCTGGTTCCATCACTTTCAAAACATGGTTTTGCGTATTGTAATCATAATCATCATACGCAAGGAAACCAGCATCAGGCGAAGCCACAAATTGCGCCTTCGTCAAAACCGTCTCGAACATTGGGCGCGCCTGTCCATTGGCGGCGCGGACAAGATAAATACTGCCAGCGTTACCGGGCAGGGCTGAACGCATGATGATATTCTCCGTGTACCAGCCATCCATAATATAAGGCCGGCCTTCAACTGGCAGGTCACCAGAGACGCTCTTCAACTCCGAACCGTCGGGATGCACCACATATACATCCTCGCCACCAAGGCCATCCTGCGTGCGGAACGCGATCCACGAGCCATCCGGCGACCAAAAGGGCGGATCAATATATGGGAATTGGGCAAGCGAAGTCCATGTCTTTGCATTCGCATCGAAGGACCATAATTTCGTCGGTGTGCCGTTCGGGTTATCCGAATATGAGAAGGCAGCATGTTTTCCATCCGGCGACCAGCTCAAGGCGTGGATGGTGAAGTTAAAAGCAAATGGGACTTCGATCTTTTCCAGCGGCGGGCATACCCCGTCATCGGAAACACACAAGGCTGAGACTTTAACCAATTGAATGAATTGACCGGCCTGCCTCGGCTGCATGAAGAAATACAACTCCCCCGCTTCCCCCCCGGACGCTTCGACCCCGCTCAGCGCAGGCGCTGCGCTGGATTCAGTGACAACCGGCATCGACCCAATCTGAGGCTGACCTTCCGCCACCTGCGGCAGGTCAGAGGGCATGGTAAAAATGGACGGGTCAATGGTTTGGTGAAAGCTGATATTAACGACCACCCGCTCTCCCTCCAATTTACCACTCCCATCCTTGCCAAACTCCTCGAGCTTCAACATGACGGCAGTTTGCGTATCCAGCCACATTTTCCAGGAGGGAGGGCTGTTTTCGCTGAACTGCCATTCGACGATCAGGGTTTCGCGCCCGGCGATGGTATCCATGCCAAGCGGTTTGAAAATTCCCTTATTCTGGGCGTAATCTGAAGGAAAAGCAAGTTGAGAAAGCGGTGAACCGATCTGTCCCCAAATTGGGTTGGGATGGGTTTCACCTTCAATAACAGGGGGAATATACTGCCCAACCCGCGCTAAATCCGGATAGGCATAATTTTCAATCTGCCCCGTATTCAAATTGATATTGTAAATAGTAGAGCCGTTGCTGAGTTTCAAAAACTTGTCTGCACTATTGGTGATGCCGATTAACTCAACTTTGTACCGGTTATTTAGCGGATCAAGCCAGACCTTTTCCTGATATGCCTGTGTCGTTCCACCTGGTAGATACCAGGTGACATTACCTTCCATTTGAAGGGACGTCCACTTGGCCGCGCTTTCCCACATGGCGCGCTGGATCTGCTCGGGCGTAGAATCAAGGCTGAGGTTTGCAGGGGCAGGCGTCAGGCCTGCACTGAGCGGCGTCGAAGTGTTAAAGTAAGATGCGGGTGTTTGAGAAAAGTCGGGTGTACAGGCTGTGATTAAGATCAAAATCAGAATCGAAAGATTTTTCATAATGCCTCCTATTCAGAAGATGACGCATGCTTAAGGTAAAAGTTCCCGTTGTCCGTAGACAACGGGAACAAAATACAACTCTCAAATTTACGGTATGATCGTAAGACTATTTACGACCCAAGTGGGATCGCTTCCACCACCGTCTGAAAACTCAATAGACAATGAGCCGCCACTCACAACAACGGGAAATGAATTTTCCGTAAAAGCGCCAGCAATACTGTCTACATCCGCCAACTCGGTAGCTCCATCTACTTTTACTATCATGTTGTCATGGAGATGGTCATTATCTCCCATCGTAATGGTGACAGTATAGGCGCCGTCAGGCAGATCCACCTTAAATGTTCGTGCCGCGGAGGAATGTTGGACAAAGTCCCTGTTTAATTTATCCGGAGCGCTTCTATCTCTTGATTCGAGTCCAATCGTATTGGTCCATCCAGCGAGGCCCGATGAATACCCCGACGTATGGGTGATTCTGGTGTATGCCGGTTCAAGCTGAGACGAACCTGTACCGAAATCATATTTGTAACCCGCAGGAGGAGTAAGCACAGTATGGCCCTCGGTGTCAGTCGAACCACTGACATAGTTCGCATCGCCGTTATAAGTAGCCGTAATGCCTTTGGCGCCGGGGGTATTGAAAACCACGTCGCAACTGCCGCTTCCACCAGCTAATGTGATTG
>Ga0172371_10000426_pt1 | contig 64842 bp, 67 predicted proteins | sample Lak12m_FD_114543 | JGI IMG/M metagenome (GOLD analysis project Ga0172371, IMG submission 114543) | Freshwater microbial communities from Kabuno Bay, South-Kivu, Congo - kab_022012_12m | ecosystem: Environmental > Aquatic > Freshwater > Lake | place: Democratic Republic of the Congo: South-Kivu... | reverse complement strand
TTTGCCTGCTTTCAAAAGGCGCCCGCCTTCCAGTCGCCTTTCTTCCATTTGTTCACGGGTTAAGTGTGATGGCTTCCATGTCATACTGCCAATTGTAAGCCAATCTCAGTTACCCTGAATAATCTTGAGGGGATTTGGTCAGGCGAATGGTGACCAGAATGAATATCAGCGTCATGGTTGCCTGTGATATTAAACAAAATGGACAAAGCGCGTGAATGAGCGCGACTTCTACATAGATGAGCCAAAGCGTGAAGATGAAGCCGGTCAGCGCCAAGCCAAATAGAAACAGGTCGCCATTTTGCTGTAACAGCGCAATGCGCTTTTCAAACATCAGCGTAAAAAAGATGGCGGCGTACCCCAAAATGCCTAGCGCCGCAACGGGAAATCCGTTGATGTCGGCGTAGCGGCTGTTGTTTACGGTGGAGCAATCGCCGGAGCCAAGACACATGGCGTCATTGGAACTTATTTTATAGACGGTCATATAAATTGAAACCGCCAGCCCAACAATGGATAGCGCAATGAGCGCAATTCTTAATCGCTTTTGCATATTTTTTCCTTTTGCCGGGCGCATTGTCCCGGCTGACAGGCAGGCATTTTACCCTAGCGGCGCTATTTTGCAAAGCGAGTTTTTTTTGGCGTAGCGGCGAGATGGTTACGCAAATTTTACCCGGGCGAGGCGCGATAGACCTTGATAATATTTTGAATATTGCCAATCATATTGAGAATGCGACTCAACTGTGAAATGTTTTGAATTTCAATCACGAGGCGCAAATCTGCAACGCCCTGAATCACTGTGACGCCCACATCCGTAATATTGATGTTTTCGTCCGAAAGTAATTTGGAGACGTCGCTCACCAAGCCGGGTCGGTCATAGGCTTTGATGACGATGGGCGCGGGGTAGGTGCGCTCGCTTTTTCCCCAATGGACTTTGAGCAGACGCTCATAATCCTTGGAGCGGATGATGTTCGGGCAGTCGCGGCGGTGAATGGTCGCGCCGCGTCCGCGCGTAACATACCCAATAATGGCTTCGCCCGGCATGGGGTGGCAGCATTTCGCCATAGAGTACAGCATGTCTTTCATTCCAATGACTTCCAACGCAGAGGAAGGCTGCGTTGCGGGCGCGTTTGGTTTTAGAACATCCAGACGCTCTTCTTCCTCTTGCCCAATTTCGCGCAGCGCTTTGTGAATGCTGAGGTCGCCGCGCCCCAGAGAGAGGAAAAATTCTTCCGGTGTTTTGAAGTTTAGGCTGCGCGCCAAATTTTCAAAATTGACTTTCAGCCCTAAGCGGCGCAATTCCGCTTCCAACGCGGCGCGCCCTTGCTGCAAGTTAACGCTGTCTTCCTGCTTGCGAAACCAAGTGCGAATTTTAGACAACGCTCGGCTGGTATGCACGCTGCCCATGCTGGTATTAAGCCAGTCGCGGCTGGGACCCGCGCCGGGTTTCGCGGTTAAAATTTCTACGCGGTCGCCGGTTTGTAATTCTTGACTCAACGGCGATAACTTTCCGTTAATGCGCGCGCCGCGACAGCGATGACCAATATCCGTGTGAACGTGGTAGGCAAAATCAATGGAGGTCGCTCCGGCGGGTAAATCTATAATGTCTCCGTTTGGCGTAAAAACATATACACGGTCTTGAAAGACATCGCTCCGCATCGTTTCTACAAACTCGGCGGCGCTGCGCGCCTCTTGCGATTCCGACTCCATGACGGAACGTAGCGAAGCCAGAAATGCCTTAAAACTCTCATCCTTGTTTTTCCCATCCTCTTTATATTGCCAGTGCGCCGCTACGCCGTATTCCGCTTCAAGGTGCATTTCCTGCGTCCGAATTTGAATTTCCAACGGATGACCATCACGGTAAATGACCGCTGTATGCAGCGATTTATAAAGGTTGTTTTTAGGCGCGGCGATGTAATCGTCAAACTCGCCCGGAATGGGACGCCACGCGCTATGAATGACTCCCAGCGCATGGTAGCAGGTATCTTCGCTGTCCACAATAATACGCACGGCGCGAATATCCTGCAATTCGCTGAACGTCTTGCCTTTGCGCTGCATTTTTCGATAAATGGAATAAATATGTTTCGGTCTTCCGCTGACCTCGCCCTGAATGTTTTTCTTAAGCAAGAGCCGCGCCACCGTCTCCTTGATGCTTTCAATTTGCTCTTCCCGTTCCTGACGTTTGCCGCGCAATTGCCCGGCAATTTCTGCGTACTTTTCCGGGTTGAGGTTAAAAAAAGCCAGGTCTTCCAATTCCCACTTAATTTGCCAAATGCCCAAGCGGCTTGCCACCGGCGCAAAAATTTCCAACGTTTCTTTTGCAATGCGCTTGCGCTTATGGTCTGGCATGTGTTCCAGCGTTCGCATATTGTGCAGGCGGTCCGCCAGTTTAATAAACATCACGCGCATATCTTTGCCCATAGCAATAAAGGTTTTACGCAGCGTCTCAGAGACAATATCCTCTTTGCGTCCCAAAGAAGCCGCGCTGGGCTGTTCTTCCGTCTTGCCGTTTTTTTCGTCTGCATGTTGGTCGCCGCGTGAAACGCGCGGCAGGTCGGTTAATTTTGTCACCCCGTTTACGAGGCTGGCTATCGTTTCGCCAAACTCGCGCCGCAAAAAATCCAATGTGATGGATGTGTCTTCCACCGTATCGTGCAATAATCCCGCCGCTATCACGTCGGGCGACATTTTCAACTCCGCCAAAATTTGCGCCACCGCCAAACAATGCGTGATGTATGGCTCGCCAGAATTGCGCTTTTGCAAGCGGTGCGCTTCCTCGGCAATGCGGTAAGCGCGCAACACCAGCTCACGGTCTGTTTCGCCATAATTTTCCGGCAAACATTCTACGAGTCCTTCAATATTTTTGACGGCGTTTTTGGAAGATTTCATCCCGCTATTTTACTACGCGGCTATCAAAAAAAAGCGGACGGGCGCGCGCCCGTCCGCTTGTGGCTTATATGGTTTTTATCAGCGCTTGGTGACTGTTTCGCAGACGGTCAGCAATGATTTCCGCAACCCGTTGAATCACCTTAAACCCGGCTTCGGTGTGCGCCTCTAACAATTTCATAAAGGGCGCGGCGGGCGTAATCATCAAAACCGAGTCTTCGTCACATTCCGCGCTAGACGTATAATGATTTGGCGCGACAATGCCCGACCAGCCAAAACTTTGATAGGGCGAAGAAACAAACGAGACCGTCACGCTCTCTGGGCGAGAGGTTAACTTCACGCGCAGCGCCACGCTGCCTTCAATCAAAAAATGCAAATTCTCCGCCTTCTCGCCCTCGCGGAAAATTAACTCGCCCTTTTTGAAACTGGCTTCCTTGCTCATGGCGGCAATTTCTTTTAAGATGGATTCTGGCAAGCCCTTAAATAACCCAAACTCTGATAATGTTTCAGTCGTAATCATGGCGAGGTCTCCTATTGAAGATGTTTTTTGATGTCATCGCGCAAATCCAGCGCGTTGCCCAACACAGCGGAAAGTATGACGAGCGCTATCGTTACTCCAATGCCAACGTAAATGGCGTAGGGCGAAGCCCACAAACGCGCAAGCGCAACGCTGAGGATGACGCCCGCCGTCAGCGCGTAAATAGGGCCCTTAATGACAAGCGGCATGTTGCGCCAATCATCCGCTAACGAAACTGGCTTACGCATCCGTTTCTCTTTGACGGATAGATTATGCTGAAACTTACGCTCGCTCGCCAACGGGTCGCGGTCTTGCAATTGTTTCTCGCGCAGGCGTTTTAACCGTTCCATTTCAGAGTTAGACATGCTTCCTCCTTTGTTTTGATAATTGTAAAGGATTTTTCAAATATGACCATCGTAAACAATGTCACCCGTTTTTTAGATTCCCGAAAGATTAAGTACACGGCGCGGGAACTCCCCGCAGAGAAACTCGGCGCGCGCGAGACGGCTCAACTCCTCCATGTTTCTGCCGCGCAAGTGTTTAAGACCATTGTAACGCTGCGTGAAAAAAAGAAGCCAGTTCTTGCGGTTGTGCCGGGCGGGCGCAAAGTGAATTTGAAGGCGCTCGCGGCTCTTCTGGGCGAAAAGAAAATATCTCTGCCCACCGAGCGCGAAGCCGAAGCGCTAACGGGTTTACAGGCGGGCGGCATTTCTCCATTGGCGTTAATGAACAAGGGCTTTCAAGTCGTTTTGGATTCGTCCGCGCAAACGCATGAGCGCATTTTCATCTCTGGCGGACAACGCGGATTGAATATTGAACTATCGCCCGCCGACTTGACGGAACTCGTTCATGCCCGCGTTGGCGACATCAGCTTGCCGGAAGACGCTATGAATTAAGCGTCAAACTCTGCCACTAGCTCTCCATTGACCCAGACCGTATAATGCCCGAAGGGAAAACTCCCCAGCGGAAGGTCGCGCTCGTAGGGTTGAATCATTTGCGCGCAAATTTCTGCGGCGCTAAACGAAGAGACATCTATCAGAATTTTATTTTCCAAGTTTGGCGCGTGAATTTGAATGTTTAATTGATGACAGGGCGTGGGCAGTTTTCCGCGAATACGCAAAGTAAATTGCGGCGGCGCGCTTTCTTGCGTAAGCAACTCTGTGGATGTGATGAACGCCGCGCCTCGAGTCGTTTCGGTTGCGGCGGCGGTTTGCGTGGGGGAGGGCGGCATGGCGGTTTGGCTTGGATTTGGGGCGGGTTGTGCGGGGGCGCACGCGGCTACGCTGCATAACAAAAACCCCGCTAGTAGGAATATCATTTTTTTCATTGAACTTCCTCTTTCTCTTGCAAAAAACGCCCGCGAATTTTCGCGGGCGTTCTGTTTGTGAGCGTGTTGGGACTCGAACCCAAAACCAACGGCTTAAAAGGCCGATGCTCTGCCATTGAGCTACACGCCCATTTTTTTTTGAGCGGCGCGTATTCTATCACGCTCAAACGTAATAATCAAGGATAGAATGCAGTCTATTTTTTTGGAGGCAAATATGACCGATGTTAAATATGTAACTGAATCTGATTTTGAGGCGGAAGTGGTGCGCGAGGCGCTGCCGGTTTTAGTGGATTTCACCGCCGTGTGGTGTCACCCGTGTAAGATGATTGCTCCAATTGTAGAACAGTTGGCGCAAGAGTGGCAAGGCAAGGTAAAAGTGGTCAAATTAGACGCGGACCAAAACCCGGCGTTGATGGTGAAATACGGCGTGATGGGCATTCCTACGTTAATGTTGTTCAAAGGCGGAGAGATTAAAGAACGCCTAACCGGGTTTCAATCCAAAGAAAAACTGGCGGCAAAAGTCGTTCCGCATGTGCAGGGATAATTGTTTTGTTGCGCCTATGCGTGCATGAGCGCGTACACTTCTTTTTTATTCCAGCCGCATTGAGCGGCAACCAGCGCGGCAATTTCTTTTGCGCTTTTCCCCGTTGTTGTTTGGGCAAGCAGAGCGGCTTTAACTTCCTCTTCCGCCCAGCGCGGCGCTTCTGTTTTAGGGCAACCGCCAATGACCAGCGTAAATTCTCCGCGTGGGGCATGGGTCTGGAAATGTTCCAGCGCGGCGTGAATTTCTCCGCGCCAAAATTCTTCGTGCAGTTTAGTAATTTCGCGCGCAGCGCACATGGGGCGGCTGCCTAACTCCGAGAGTAAATCTTCCAGCGCGTCTATTAGGCGGTGCGGCGTTTCTAAAAAGATGAGCGTGTAGGGCAGGTCTTTGACTTGGCGCAGCGTTTTTTTTCTCTCGCCAGATTTGTGCGGCAAGTAGCCGAGATATAAAAAAGAATCGGTGGGCAAGCCCGATGCGGTCAGCGCCGCCAGCGGGGCGGAAGCTCCCGGCACGGGAGAAACAGTCTGCCCGTCTTCTAGCGCGGCGCGAATCAATTCATAACCGGGGTCGTTAATGGCGGGCATGCCCGCGTCTGAAATCAACGCCACGTCGCCTTCGCGTAAGGCTTGCAGAATTAAATCCAATTTTTGTAATTTGTTATGTTCGTAATAACTGGTGACGGGGGTGTGGATTTCAAAATGCGCCAGCAACGCGCCGCTGTGGCGCGTATCTTCTGCGGCAATGAGTTTTGCCTCGCGCAGAATTCGCAGCGCGCGCGCCGTGATGTCTTCCAAATTTCCAATGGGCGTTGCAACCAGATAGAGCGTTCCCATTATGGACAGCCGCGAGTTTCTACTTTGTATATTCGGCAGGCTGCGTCTGCGGCGGGCGCGGCGCAACATTGATTGGCGGGGTCAAATTGCAAGCCGTCCTGGCATTGTGTCTCATCCAGCGTGATGGTTTGCGGCAGGCAAACTTTTAACAAGAAGGCGTAGGCGGTTTTGCCCGTGCAAGAGAGCGCGCTTTTTCCGTCTCGCGTGTATTCTATTTTGCAGAAGAAATCCGGGTCGAGCGATTCAAAGGTTGCTTCGGCGGGAATGGATAGCGTGGTGTATGCGTTTTTTTCCACGCAGAATTTATCAATGTCTTTGATGATGGGCGTGGCGATGACGGGCGGCGCGGCGCAGGCGGGCGCAAAGACGGCGACGGGCGAGGGACTGGGCAACGTGGCGGAGGCTTCTGCGGCGGCGGTATTTTGCGGCGCTAACGCGGCGCGGGTGGGCGTGGAGCTTTCTGTTGGCGGCGGGGTTTGCGTCTCGGTGGAAAGCGGCGCGGCGATGTTAGCGTTAGCGGCGCTTGGCGCGGGCGCAAAGAGTTGCTTGCTTAACATAAATATGCCCGCCGCAATGATGAGCAGAACAACAGCGCCAGCCGCAAGGCTGGTTTTTTTCGCGTTGGTTGGCGGGGCAAAGGCTTTATCTTCGCCGCCAAATACAATAACGTGAAGCGCTTTTGCCATGTCTATGGAATTGGCGTAGCGGCGGTTTTTATCTTTTGCCAGCGCGGTTTTTATCACGCCGTCTATGGCGGGCGGCAGGCTGGGCATAACGTGTAAAATTTCCGGCGCGGGGTCATTGATTTGTTTATAGGCAATGCTAAAACTGGTTTCGGCTTGGTAGGGCGGTTGCCCCGTCAGCATGTGATAGAGTAACGCGCCCAAACTGTATATGTCGCTGCGCGGGTCCAGCTTTTCGCCGCGCGCTTGTTCGGGGCTCATGTAGGTGGCTGTGCCGATGGGTTTTTGTTCCGTCAGATTGCCTGTGCCGCCATACAGTTTGGCAATGCCAAAATCTGAAAGGCAGGCGTTGCCTTCTTGGTCAAAGAGAATGTTGTCCGGCTTTATGTCGCGGTGAACAAATCCCTTTTTGTGGGCGTAATCTATCCCTTGCGCTATTTGCGTAAAAATTCGCGTAGCGTCTTGCAGGGGCAGTTTTCCATTTTGGAGGGAGTCGCGCAGCGAGCCGCCGGGCATGTAGCGCATTACAAAATAAGGTTGCCCGTTGTCTTCGCCCGCGTCATAAACCGGCGTGATAAAGGGATGTTCCAGCGCGGCGAGCGTTTTTACTTCGCGTTCAAAACGAACGCGAAAGGTAGCGTCATGTAACATGGAAGGCGGCAACACTTTAATAGCCACCTCGCGGTTAAATTTTGGGTCGCGCGCGCGATAGACAGTCGCCATGCCGCCTGTTCCCACAGTTTCGATGATTTGATAATGTCCGATGTGCGTTGGCTGTTCCATGCGCGCAAGTATAATCAGAACGATATAATGCCGCAACATAAATATGAAAAAATCAACTGCATGGCTCGACCAAGTTTTTAATGAAGATGCGCTTTTCGGCATGAATGCCTTGCCGGATGAATGCGTGGATTTAATTGTGGCAGACCCGCCCTACGGGTTGGGAAAAGATTACGGCAACGATTCGGATAAAAAACGCGCCCCCGACTTTTTGCGCTGGACTCAACAGTGGCTGGATATTGCCCTCCCCAAGTTAAAACGCAGCGGCAGTTTATACATCTTCGCCACTTGGCGTTACAGCCCGGAAATTTTCACTTTTCTAAAATCGCGCATGACGATGATTAATGAAATTATTTGGGATAGGAGAGTCCCCAGCATGGGCGGCGGCACGCGCCGTTTTAGTTCGGTGCATGACAACATCGGCTTGTTCGTTAAATCTAAAGATTATTATTTTGACCTTGACGCAGTGCGCGTGCCTTATGACGCGCAGACCAAAAAAGCGCGCGCGCGCTCCATTTTCATTGGCAAAAAATGGTTGGAGGTGGGCTACAACCCCAAGGATGTTTGGTCCATTTCGCGGCTGCATAAAATTCACGCGGAGCGCGAAGACCATCCCACGCAAAAACCATTGGAGGTGATTGAACGCATGGTCAAAGCCAGTTGCCCGCCCGGCGGCGTTGTGTTAGACCCGTTCGCCGGTTCTGGCACAACGGTTGCCGCCTGCTTGCGGACGCAGCGTCATTATGTGGCTTTTGAAATCAACCAACTTTATTATCAAGTGATTTTGCGGCGCGCGGCGCGGGGCGGCGACTAACCTGCCTTTTGTCATATCGCCTTGTTGACGCGACTCAATAATTAGGTATAATCAAATTCTGTAATGTAATCTATTCCAACATAGAATAGGAATTTGCGGATGTCTGACGTATTGTTAGAAATCAAAGGAATTGAGACTCAGTTCAAAACGCCTGATGGATATGTCCATGCCGTGAACGGCGTTTCGTTCGATTTGAAAGAAGGGGAAACCTTGGGGGTGGTGGGGGAAAGCGGTTGCGGCAAGAGCGTGACCATGCTCTCCGCCCTGCGTTTAATCCCCTCGCCTCCGGGAAAAACAGTGGCGGGCGAAGCGCTTTTTGCCGGTAAAGATTTGCTCAAGATGACCAACGAGGAAATCCGCCATGTGCGCGGCGGACAAATCGCAATGGTCTTCCAAGACCCCATGACCTCGCTCAACCCGGTTCTGACCATTGGCAAACAAATTGAAGAGCCGTTGATGCTGCACCTCGGTATGACCAAACAGCAGGCGCAGAATCGCGCAGCCGAATTGCTGGCAATGGTGGGAATTCCAAATGCCAAAGATCGTTTGAAAGATTACCCTCATCAATATTCCGGCGGAATGCGCCAGCGCGTGATGATTGCGATGGCGCTTTCTTGCAACCCGCAAATTTTGATAGCAGACGAACCCACCACCGCGTTAGACGTGACCATTCAAGCGCAAATCATGGATCTGGTGAAGCGCCTGCGCGACGAACTCGGCATGGCGATCATCTGGATCACACATGATCTGGGTGTGGTGGCTGGTCTCGCCAAGCGCGTGCTGGTCATGTATGGTGGTTTTATTATCGAAGAATCCACCGTAACTGACCTGTTTGCCAATCCCAGCCATCCTTACACAATTGGTTTGATCGGCAGTCTGCCCCGCGTGGATGAGAAGGAACACGGGCGTTTGTATTCTATCGAAGGGCAGCCTCCCGTTTTATATCAAAAACCTCTTGCTTGTCCGTTCGCTCCGCGCTGCAAGTGGGCGATGGAAAAATGCTGGAAGGAAAACCCCATCCTTGAGTCTGTCTCAGAGGGACATCGTGTTGCCTGCTGGGTTGACGTTAAAACGGGGAGACCCCGCTAATGACTACTATAAATAATAATGAAGTCTTGTTAAGAGTTGAAGATCTTAAGATGCACTTCCCCATTTTTCGCGGCGTGCTTCAACGCCAAGTGGGGGCGGTACATGCAGTGGACGGTATTTCTTTCGATGTGCATCGCGGTGAGACGCTGGGCTTGGTGGGAGAATCTGGTTGTGGTAAATCCACCACTGGACGCGCTATTTTGCAACTTTATAAACCCACTGCGGGCAAAGTCATTTTTGAAGATACCAATCTGATCACCCTTAAAGGTGAGGATATGCGTAATATGCGTCGCAAGATGCAGATGATCTTCCAGGACCCGTATGCCAGTTTGAATCCGCGTATGACGGTGGGCGAAATTGTAGGCGAACCGCTGGTAGTCCATAATATTGCCAGCGGCAAAGAAGTGCAGGACCGTGTGGCGCATTTGCTGGATACAGTCGGTTTGAATCCCGCGTTTTCGACCCGCTATCCGCATGAATTTTCCGGCGGACAACGTCAGCGCGTGGGTGTGGCGCGCGCGCTTGCCTTGCAGCCATCTTTTATCATCTGTGATGAGCCGATCTCTGCGTTGGATGTTTCCATTCAGGCGCAGGTGGTGAACCTGCTGGAAGAGTTGCAGGAACAGTTCAACCTGACCTATCTTTTCATCGCGCACGATCTTTCGATGGTGCGTCATATCAGCAAACGCGTCGCCGTCATGTATTTGGGTGTGGCGGTGGAACTTGCGGGTCGGGATGATCTTTATATCGAGCCGTTGCATCCCTACACACAGGCTTTGCTCTCTGCAGTGCCGATCCCCGATCCCATTGCTGATGCAAGCCGTAAACGTGTTATTTTGGAAGGCGATGTGCCTTCGCCAGTGAATCCGCCCTCGGGCTGCCGTTTCCGCACGCGCTGTCCGATAGCCGAGAAACTTTGTGCTGAGTCGCGCCCTGAATTCCGTGAGGTCAAATCAGGTCACTTTGTGGCTTGTCATTTGGTTAAATAAAATATCCCTTGAAAAGGAGGTGGTTGCTTCGGTTAGTGTTATATTTTGTTTTCACTGTCTAGTAAGTTCGTCTATCAAATCTTTCTAACAATTTTGAGGAGAAGAAAAAATGCGTAAGTTTTTTGCTTTGCTGAGCCTTCTTGTCGTCGCGAGCATGGTTCTTGCCGCGTGCGGCGGCAGCGCTCCCGCTGCTGAAGCCCCCGCTGCTGAAGCCCCCGCTGCTGAAGCCCCTGCTGCTGAAGCCCCCGCTGAAGAATCTTCGATGGGCTTCAAATCCAGCGATCCCACCACTTTTGTCTCTGCGACAATTGGCGAACCCGAAACCCTTGATCCCGCCCTTGCTTACGAAACCGCTGGCGGCGAAATCATCCAGAACGTGTACGAAACCCTTGTCTTCTATGATGGCGAAGCCACCGACAAGTTCGTGCCCCAATTGGCTGAATCTTGGGAAATTTCCGAAGACGGCACCGTTTACACCTTCAAGATGCGCTCCGGTGTGAAATTCCACGATGGCGCTGACATGACCGCTTCCGATGCTGCATATTCCTTCCAGCGCGGTTTGCTCTTTGGTGGTTACAGTGGACCCCAGTGGCTCCTTGCTGAACCATTCTTTGGCATCGGTGTTGATGACGTCTCCCTGCTTGTTGATCCCGAAGGCGCTCTCGCAGACGATCAGGATGCCCTCAAGGGCGCTGATCCCGCCGCTCTGAAAGCCGCTTGCGAAACCGTTACCTCTGTGATCGTTGCTGACGATGCCGCCGGCACCCTCACCATGACCCTCAAACAACCGTGGGGTCCTTTTATTGCGACCATTGCCCAGGGCTGGGGCTCTGTCATGGATAAAGACTGGACCGTCGCTAATGGCGGCTGGGATGGTTCTTGCGATACTTGGCAGAACTACTATGCCACCCCTTCCGAGAATGACCCGCTGACCACCATCATGAATGGTACCGGCGCATTCAAACTCGATCATTGGACTCAGGGCGAAGAACTCGTTCTTGTCCGCAATGACAACTATTGGCGCGAACCCGCCAAGCTCGAACGCATTGTCATCAAGTCCATTGACGAATGGGGCACACGCTATGCGATGCTCCAGGCTGGCGATGCGGATCAGGTTGCTGTTCCCGCCGAAAGCCGCTCCCAGGTTGATGAAATGGTCGGCGAAATGCGCGTGTATGACGCCGCCTCCAACAGCTATGCCGAAGCGCAAGTTGTCTGTGATTACGACAGCACCAAACAGGGCGTTGAGAAATTCACCCCCTGTGCCGGCGACGAAGCAGGCACCGAAGGTCCCATTCGCTTGTACATTGGACGCCCCTCCCTCGCGAGCCAGGACTTGTTCATGAACTTCAACGTTGTCGAAACCTCCAACTATGTTGGTTCCGGCGCGCTTGATGGCAATGGCATCCCCCTGGACTTCTTCTCTGATGTCCATGTCCGCAGAGGCTTTGCCTATGCGTTCGATTGGGACACCTATATTGGCGACGTCTTCGATGGCGAAGCTGTTCAGCAGCCCGTTCTTGCCCGCGTAGGTATGGCTGGCTATCAGGCTGATGCCCCCGTTTATACCTTTGATATCGAAAAAGCCACCGCTGAATTCAAGATGGCTGACCTCGACAAAGACGGCATCCCCGCCGGTGATGACCCCGAAGGCGATCTCTGGACCACAGGCTTCCGCCTTCAGGCGCTCTACAATCAGGGCAACACCTCTCGCCAGATCATCTCCGAGATTCTCGCTGCCAACCTCGCTACAGTGAACGAACTCTTCACAGTTGAGACCGTTGGTCTGCCTTGGCCCACCTTCCTGCGCACCATCCGCGCCAAGGAAGCCCCCTACTTCACCAGCGGCTGGGTGGAAGACATCCATGACCCGCACAACTGGTACCAGCCCTACATGCTTGGCACGTATGCTGCCCGCCAGAAACTGCCCGCTGACCTGAAAGCACAGTTCTCTGATATTTTGGACCGTGGTGTCGGCGCGACCGCTTTTGAAGAACGCCAAAAGATATACGAAGAAGCCAATGCCCTGTACTACGACCAGGTTCCCACCATTCTGTTGGCAACCGCCACCAGCCATGGTTTCGAACAGCGCTGGGTACACGGTTTCGTTTTGAACCCGATCTTCTCGGGCAACTACTACTACTACGTTTACAAAGATTAATCTTTGTACCATTTTGTGGGGAGCTGACAACAGCTCCCCACACCTTGTTGTGTGCAATGCGCCGGAGATTATCTCTGGCGCATTCCAGACAGCAAGTTAATTAATCCACGTTTGAGGTGATGAATGCTTACTTACATAATCCGCCGTCTGCTCCTTGTTCCTCTTTTGCTGTTCGGCGTAACGGTTTTGATTTTTGGGATGTTGCAATTTCTCGACCCGGTCGAGCGCGCATCCCTTTATGTTCGCGGTGACCCAAAAGCGAATCAGATTGACGCTGCCATTACGAAGTATTGCCTGGATTGTCCCATTCATATCCAATACTTAAATTGGATGGTTGGACGCGTTGATTCCAACACCGGCGAGCGCGAAGGCGGCATTTTGTTCGGAAATTTTGGCTGGTCAAAAACCGGCTCACAGCCCGTCGCAGATCTGATCGCCCGTCGTTTCCCCAACACACTGGACTTAACTATCTGGGCGGTTGGACCGGTCATCTTGGTTGGTATTTGGCTTGGGGTGCAAGCCGCGGTTCATCATAACGGGCTGATAGATCAAGCTGCGCGTGTCTTCAGCATCGTCGGGACATCCTTCCCCTCCTTCGTGTTCGGCTTATTGATGTTAATGTTCTTCTACGCCAACCTCGGCTGGTTCCCCCCGGGACGTTTGACCGACGAATTCAGCCGCGTAGTCGGTTCCGATGAATTCTATCGGTACACGTCCCTGTTGACATTTGACGCGTTACTGAACGGGCGTTTCGATATTTTCTTTGACGCCCTGCGTCATATGTTCCTGCCAATCCTCACCCTTTCTTATATCAGCTGGGCAACCTTCCTGCGTGTGACTCGCTCTTCCATGCTGGAAACCCTGCGCATGGAATATGTGACCACTGCGCGCGCCAAAGGTCTGACTGAAAAAGATGTTATCTTCAAACATGCGCAGCCAAACGCCATGCTTCCGGTTGTTACACTGGCGGGCTTTCAGGTGGTTGGTTTGCTTGGCGGCGTCATCATTACTGAAACGGTTTTTGATTACCCCGGCATTGGCTCCGCAGCCGCGCAAGCTTCGGCTCAATTGGATGTGATCACTGTGCTTGGCTTTGCCCTGTTCAATGGGTTGATACTCATCGTCGCCAATCTCGTGGTGGACGTCCTTTACGCTTTTGTGGACCCGCGCGTCCGTCTTTCATAAGAGGTTTTTCATGACACAAACTCCATCTGGAAACAACGAACTGCTTGACGCAACGATTTCAATGCGCAAGATCGGGCGCATGGAACATTTTCTCGGACCCGAAAATTATCGCATTATGCAAGGATTGCTCAAGACGCCTGCTTCGATTGCCGGCTTGATTTTAATTTCATTTTTCATCCTCATTGCTTTTGCCGCGCCTTTGTTGGCTCCGCCGGTAAATCCTAAAGACCCGTATAAGATTCCGCGTGATGGTTTCAAATCCCAGCCGCGTGAAATTGGTTCCGAATGGACAAAGAACGCCCCCGATGTTCCCTTCTGGTATGAGGCTGTAACCGGTAATAAGGAATGGGTGCATCTGTTTGGCACTGCTCAGGGACAATACGATATTTACTATGGCGTGATCTGGGGGACGCGCACTGCTTTCAAAGCCGGTCTCATCGTTGTGGTTTCCACCGTTTTGATCGGCGTCATTGTCGGTTCGGTCTCTGCCTACTACGGCGGGCTGATAGACAACATCATCATGCGCATTGTGGATGTGCTGCTGGTACTGCCGGGTCTTATGGCTACCTTGATTCTCGCGGCAGTGTTGACGCCTATAATCGGCAGGAGTACCCTGCCTGTAATGATCTCGCTAATTGCGTTCGGCTGGCTGGGATACGCCCGCATTATTCGCGGTGATATTCTCTCGGTCAAAGAACGCGATTATGTTCTGGCTGCGCGAGTCATCGGAAATAAAGACAGCCGAATTCTCTTCCGTCATATCATCCCCAACGCCGTCTTCCCGACTTTGGTGCTGGCTTCCCTTGCCATCGGCGATGTGGTGCTTTCTTTCGCCGCGCTCTCCTTCCTAGGCATCGGTGTGGATGTGGGGTATGCGGACTGGGGTCAGGTTCTGGCATTTGCCCGCAACTGGATGACCAGCCTCGATACCTATTGGTTCATTATCGTCTTCCCGGGTGTGGCATTGGTTCTATATGTGATGGGATTCAACCTTGTCGGCGACGCATTGCGCGATGTTCTCGACCCGCGTATGCGTGGCAAATCGTAAACGTGGCACGAAAAAGAGTTTTTCAAATCCTCTTGGTTGGTATTGGAATAGCCCTGCTTTGCGCAAGGCTATTCTTCGATATGAGCTATGTCTCGGCGCAGGAACCTATGCCCACGCCGGATAGACTCGCCCAGCCGACCTTGCCCGCGCTGCCCAGCCAGGCGGATAAAGGCGCGCAAGTTTACTGGCTGGCATGTCTGCCGTGTCATGGCGATAAAGGACAAGGCTTGACGCAGGAATTCATCGAGACCTACCCGCAAGAAGATCATAACTGCTGGGCTTCCGGCTGTCATGGAAAAAATCCGTATGAAAGCGGATTTACCATTCCGACATCCATTCCGCCTGTTGTGGGCGAAGGCGCGCTGCAAAAATTTTCCACTGCTGCCGCCTTGCGTATTTATATCAAAGCCGCCATGCCTTATTGGAATCCCGGCAGCATGACCGAAGAGGAATCCTGGCAGGTGACAGCCTTTCTGCTGAGGGAAAACAAACGCTGGGACGCGCGCAGCGTTTTGACCGTTGAAAATGCCAGCGCGGTTTTTATCGTCCTGCCCACCGCATCCCCAACCCCAATTGCAGAATCACCTTCGGGTTCTTTTGGTAATTCATCCGTTATCTTTGCCGCGCTTGCGGTTGTAATTTTGTTTCTAATCATTTGGAGATTTGGTATCAAAAGGAGTGTATAAGCCATGAAAATTTTAATCGCTGCTGATATGGAAGGCATTACAGGCGTTGTTCACTGGAATCAAGTCATGCCCTCCAATTCGGAATATCCCCGTTTTCAAAAATTGATGACCGCTGATATCAACGCCGCCATTCGCGGAGCCTTCACCGGCGGGGCAACCAGCGTCGCTGTGACAGACGGTCACAATAGCAGCCGCAATACCCTCATCGAAGAGATTGACCCGCGCGCGGTTCTCCACTCCGGTTCGCCCATGCCGCTTTCGATGGTTCACGGTGTGGATCAGGGCGTGGACGCGGTTTTCTTCATCGGCTACCACGGGCGCATCGGCGCGCAAAATACCATCCTCGACCACACCTGGTCGGATGAGCGTGTGGCGAATTTATGGGTCAATGGAAAACTGTTTGGCGAATCCGCGCTCAACGGCGGCGTCTGCGGACACTTCAACGTGCCGGTGATTCTGATTTCCGGTGACCAAACTGTCTGCGCCGAAGCACAGGAATTCTTTGGTCACGCATTGGAAACAGCGGTTGTCAAGCGCGCAGTGGGGCGCATGGCTGCCGAATGCCTGCCGCCCGCCGTGACATCCAAGTTGATCGAAGATGCGGCAAAACGTGCGATGAAAAAATTCGCCGCAAAAAAAGCCCCCAAGCCCTTCAAGGTAAAAGCTCCCATCAAGATGACGCTGGAATTTACTCAATCTGACATGGCAGATAAAGCCATGATTATGCCCGGCGCGGTGCGGATGCAAGACCGCAAAATACAATTTGTCGGCGAGGATATGGTGACGATCTATTTTGCCTTCAGAACGCTGCTTGCGCTTGCGCGGTAATAACCAGCGTACTGCGAAATTTATTTCGCGCATGCGCAATTGCGAAGTAAATTTCGCGCTACAACAATGAGGACATTATGCCTTTTGTAACTGTCAACGGCGCGGAAATCTATTACCAAACTTATGGAAAAAAACGCGCGGGTCATGCGCCGGTCTATTTGATTCACGGCTCGACGCAAACGGGCTACTCGTGTTGGGATAAAGTCGCGCCGCTGCTCGCGGAGGATTACTACGTCATCGTCCCTGATTGTCGCGGACATGGACAATCCACCAACCCGAACATGACCTATTCCTTCAAAGAACTCGCGGCGGATGTGGCTGGCACAATTCGCGCCTTGGGATTTGATCGCGCGCACATCATCGGTCATAGCAACGGCGGAAATATCGCCTTGGTGACTCTGCTTGAACATCCCGATGTCATTCAAACTTGCATCCCGCAGGCGGGCAATGCGTGGGTGAGTCCCGACCTTCTTATAAAAGAACCGCCGCTTTTCGACCCGGATTTCATTCAACGTGAACGTCCGCTGTGGTATGAAGAGATGCTCGCGCTGCACGCGCCGCTGGGCGAGGATTATTGGCGCAAACTGGTTTTGATGACCGTCAAGGAAATTATCAGCGAACCGAATTACACGCCCGAAGACCTTGCGAAAGTGAATTTACCCACGCTGGTCATTCAAGGTGAGACCGACAGAGTCAACGCGGAAAACAAACATGGACAATTTATCGCGCGGCATATCCCCGCCGCAGAGTTGTGGATTCCAAAGGGAATCGGTCATAACGTCCATGATGATATTTTGGGCGAGTGGATTCAGCGCGTCGCAGATTTTCTTGCGCGGCGCGGAACGGACGCAAGTGAAAAGTTATACCGCTACGGACTTGAGCATCATCCCGATGACCGCGTGGGACTCTTCGACCCGCGTTTGGATGCGGATCATGTCTTAAGCGGCACGGTCTTGAATGAAGATATGCAAGCCGAAGTTTTGGGCTTTTTGAAAACTCCGCCCGCTGAAAATAAAATGAAAGTATTGATCACCAAAGAAACTCCCTGGGCGTTAATGAATCGTCCGGTGGAAGATTTACGCCGCAAGCCATCTATTCTCGGTGAACGGGTGAGTCAGGCGCGCATGGGTGAATCTATGCGGGTGATAGAGACTCAGGGTGATTGGTCGTATATCCGTTTGGAGCATGACAGTTATTCGGGTTGGGTACATTCCAACTCGTTGTATGTGTGCAGTGAAAGCGATGTAAAAGATTATCAAAGCAAATGCAATGCGATTGTCTCCGCCGTGTTTGCGGAAGCATACGATGAGCAGGGAAAACTCGTTCACAAGATTCCATTCGCGGTGCCGATTCGCATCACCGAAGAAAAAGGCGCGGATTCTTTCGTCCAGTTACCCGATGGGCGGGTGTGGAAAATTCGCGGCGAGGATTTAACTCCGCTGGCGAATCGTCCCAAAGCGGATGAAAAAGGAATCGCGCAGACGTTGGAATATATCAAACGCTTTGCGGGTGTGCCGTATTTGTGGGGCGGACGCACGCCTTATGGTTTCGATTGCTCCGGCTTGGCGGGGACGTTCTATGCGTTTATGGGTGTGACCATTCCGCGTGACGCCGACCAGCAATTTGAAAGCGGCGAAGCGGTGGAGCAGCCAGCGCCCGGCGATTTGCTCTACTTTGGCGAAGAGGGAGACGACGGCAGGGTTCACATCAGCCATGTGGGAATTTCACTCGGCGGCGATGTGTTCATCCACGCCAATGGCACAGATTGGGGAACTGCGTATAACTCGTTTGATGTGAATAGCAAAATCTATCGCGCGTGGCTGCATGAAAATTATCGCGGCGCGAGAAGATTCCGGTAAAAAAAATACATACCTGACAGGTCTATTGTTGGAGTTGATTTTATGAAACTCTCTGTTGAACCCATGACGTTGGATTTGAAGACGACCTTCCGCGTTTCGCATGGCGCGAGCGACCAGCGTCATAATGTACTGGCGAGTATCGAGCATAACGGCGTGGTTGGTTATGGCGAGGCGGCGGCGGTTTTTTATTATGGGGATACGCAGGAAAGTTTATCGGCGTATCTCAACGCGCTTCCGCCGCTGGGTGATGACGCGTTTTTACTGGAAGAGGTTTTGAATGCGCTGCCCGATGGCGCTCATGCGGCGCAGGCGGCGGTGGATATTGCCCTGCATGATTTGTGGGGAAAGTTAATCGGTCAGCCGTTGTATAAACTCTTTGGGTTGACTCCCGCGCCGCTGCCGCAGACTTCCTTCACCATCAGCATTGATTCGCCCGAGGTGATGGCGGCGCGCGTGAAGGAATCGAACTACCCGATTATCAAGGTCAAACTCGGCGCGGATGATGCGGAATCTTCACTGGCGGCGATTCGAAAGGTGAGTCATGCAAAATTGCGGGTGGATGCAAACGCGGCATGGAAGCCGCGGCAGGCGCTGGAGTTGATTGAAAAATTATCCGCTTATGATTTGGAACTTATCGAACAGCCGCTTCCCATTGGGGATGTGGAAGCGTATCGCTGGCTGCATGAGAATTTGAATCGGCGCGGAATCACCACGCCCATTTATGCGGATGAAAGCGTAAAGACCTCGAAGGATGTCGCCGCTTATGCGGGCGCGATTGACGGCGTGGTGGTGAAGCTGATGAAAACAGGCGGCTTGCGCGAAGCGCTGCGGACGATTCACACCGCCCGCGCGCATGGGATGAAGATTATGCTCTCGTGTATGGTGGAAAGCTCGGTGGGAGTCACCGCCGCCGCGCACCTTGCCCCGCTGTGCGACCAGCTCGACTTGGATGGTCCGCTGCTCATCAAGAATGACCCCTTCATCGGTTTGAAGTATGACGGCGCGAATTTATCCCTGCCGGATGGCGCGGGGCTGGGAGTCGAAAGAAAATAGGGGCTATGGAATAAGCGCCCCACTTGAAAGTCGAAAAAATTCGGCATGAAAGGCATGAATGTTTTTAACTTTCGTATTATTCGTTCCATTCGGAAAATTCGCGTTTAGATTTTTCGCTTCAACTTAACTGCTGCTGTTGTTAACGCGGAGTCGCAAAGACGCAAAAGTTCGAATCCTTAGAGAGCGTTTCTTAAGTCTTTTTTGTACACGGATTTTACGGACACTTGCGCCCGCGCGCAGTGCAGGTGTTACACGGGCAAACACGGATTTTTCCGTGAGACTCCGTGAAATCAGCATAATCCGTGTACTTAACCCAAGTTATCACCTTGCGAAATCTGGTCAGTTTTGAACGCAAAGGCGCAGAGTCGCAAAGGGAAAACATTTAAAATCCTGGCGTCTTAGCGGCTTTGCGTTAAGAACATCTGGTAAAAGACGGCTCAAAAAACAACGGTAGCAACTTGGGTTACTTAAAAAAACAGTCTCTTACTTGGCGGCTTCGTGTCTTGGCGTTGAATATCGGGGAAATTTGATAACGCAGCAATTTGAATCGCTTGTAAAGGATTGTCGAATTTGGGCAATCCTTTTTTGCTTGTATAATTGACGAACGCTTTGTGTGAAAAGGACTATGCCATGTTAAAGTCAAAATACATTCTTGCGTTTGTTGCCTTCGCGCTTCTTATCATTGCCTGTGGATTTTTACCTTCTTCCACGCCTGTCGCTACGCCATCTTTCGCGGATACGCCAGCTGCGCTTCCCACGATTGCCGGTGTCGAAGAGCCGCGTGCGCTCACCATCTGCCTTGCGGAAGAGCCAGCCAGCCTCTACCCTTACGGCGATCTGGGCGCCCCCGCCCGCAGCGTGTTGGCGGCGGTGTACGATGACCCCTATGATTTGGTCAATTACCAATACCAGCCGAGCGCCCTCGCGCAAGTTCCCGCGCTGGATAACGGAGACGCGCAAATTGTCCCCGCGCAGGTGGAGCCAAACGGCATGATTGTGGACGCGGATGGAAACCGCGTGTCTTTGTCCGCAGGCGTTCGCTTTCGCCCGTCTGGCTGCCGCGCCGATGATTGCGTGGTGGATTATGACGGCGTATCTACCGTCACGCTGGACCAAATGGTCGTTACCTTTCGTTTGCGCGGCGACCTCACTTGGTCGGACGGCGTGCCTGTGACGGCGGATGATTCCGTTTATGCCTATCAACTTGCCGCTGCGGATGAGGCGCATTCGTTCATTTCCGCCCGCACGCAAATTTACGAAGCCGCAGACGCGCAAACTGTTCAATGGTGGGGCGTCCCCGGCTTTATAGATTCTTCCTACCAGACCAACTTCTTCCCGCCCGCGCCCAAACACATTTGGGAAAAATTTTCCGCCGCGCAACTGCCGCAAATAGACCTCGCCGCGCGCGCGCCGCTGGGCTGGGGCGCGTATGTCATCCAAGAGTGGGCGGCGGGCGACTTTATCAAACTCAAAAAAAATCCCTATTACTTCCGCGCCGCCGAAGGCTTGCCAAAATTTGACGAGTTATTTTTCCGCTTTATTCCCGACCCCAATATTGCGCTGACTGAATTGATTGCCAAACGCTGCGACATTCTCGACCCGTCCATTCGGCTGGATAATCATGTTGGCTTGTTAATGGAAATGCAGCGCGGCGAACAGGCGCAATATTTTGCCAAACCCGGCATGAGCGTGGAATGGCTGGGCATGGGCGTTGTGCCTGCCTCTTATGATGATGGCTACGGCGTGGATTTTCAAATTGACCGCCAAGATATTTTTGGAGACGCGCATACGCGGCAGGGCATTGCCTATTGTCTCAACCGTCAAGCCATTGTAGATACTGTGCTATACGGGTTATCTTCTGTGCCAGCCAGTTACATTCCGCCGGAACACCCGCTCTACGACCCGAATATTTCCGCTTTACCCTTTGACCCTGCCAGCGGAATCTCTCTGTTGCAACAAGCAGGTTGGCGCGATACAGACGGCAAACCAGAAACGCCGCTGGTTGCCGTCACCGTTAAAAACGTTCAGCCCGGAACGCCGCTACTGCTCAACTATTACACGACAGACTCCACGCAACGCAGACAAGTGGTTGGCGTGATTGAACCCGCGCTAAAAGAATGCGGCATAGGGTTAAACACGCGTTACTTCTCACAGAACGACCTTTACGCATCTGGACCCAGCGGCTACGTCTTTGGACGTAATTTTGACCTTGCCGAATACGCAATGGGCGTGGAGGGCATTGTCCCCGCCTGTAACTGGTTTGTCAGCGCGCAAATCCCCAACGTGGAAAATGATTGGACGGGCGCAAACCTCAGCGGCTACAACAACCCCGCTTATGATGAAGCCTGTCGCCAAACGCAATTTTCCCTGCCGGAAGAGGATGCTTACCTGCAAGCTTATCGCTCCACTCAAATTATTTTTAGCGCAGACCTGCCCGCCATTCCGCTTTTTTATCGCCTGCGCGTTTCCGCCGCCCGACCAGATTTATGCGGCTACTCTTTGGACGCAACCGCCAACCCCATGTGGAACATTGAAGCCTTTGACCTTGGCGAATGTCAATAGACGCTTTCAAAAAAATTTATCTTCAACCGCCGGGCGCGCAAAGTTTTTTACGCGCTACTCTGCGATTCTAAAATAGACTCATCTTCGCGCGTAAACTTTTTAGCCCTATGAAATTTCCCTTAAAAATTTTTCTTTTCGCTCTCTTTATTTCTTCCTGCGTTCCCCCGCCTCCCACGTCCGTTCCGCTTGTTCCAACCGCATCCGTGCCAACGCCTGCCGCAGCGGATGAAATTCACTTTGCGTTAATTGGCGCGCCGCAAGATTCCAATGTGTGGGCTTTATTTGACGAAGCGGGCGCAGCCTATAACGACATGGCTCTTCGCGCCGAATATTATCCGCGCTTGTACACGCTTGCCCCGCCGGAATTTGCTCTGCGCCCGCTCGCGGCGCAAGACCCACCCGCCGAGTTAACGCCGCAGGGCGAATTTTTCTCAGCCTCTGTAACTCTGCGCCCCAACTTATATTGGAGCGATGGCGCGCCCCTCACCGCCGAAGACGTTGCCTTCACCGCCAACGCCGCGCTCGCCTTTGAACTGGGCTTAGAGTGGGGCAGCCACTACCCAAGCGCCTTTCTTGCCCGCGCCGAAGCGCTGAACGATGGCGCGGTTCAATTCATCTTCAAACAAAAACCCGGCGCGGGCGCGTGGCAGTATGGCGTACTGCAAGGCGTGATTGTTCAAAAAAAATTTTGGCAGCCAAAAATTTCCGCCGCCTTTGCGCTCCTGCCGGACGAAACGCTCAAAGCGGAGATTGCATTTTCCACGACAAAATTGCTCACCACGCAAGCGGATGTGAACCGATTGAGCGATGCGCTCACCGTCATTCAAGCCGCCGGACAAGGCAGCCGCCCGCTAGAAATTGAGCTGGAACAACGCCAGCGCGAATTAAACTACGCCCAAAATAAATTAGATGATTTGCGCGAAACCTACGCCATGCGCCTTGACGCCGCGCGCGAAGCGCTGTTTGCCCTTTCGGCGCAGAACGAGCCAACTTTGGGCGCATGGCGCTTTGAATCTAAAACGGCGCAAAATTGGGTGAACGCCGCCAACTCCAATTTCCCATTGCAACAGCCCAACGTTAAGCGCGCCGTCTATCATTTCTTTGAAGACGAAGCGCAAGCCATTCGCGCCTACAACAATAGCGAGGTGAACTTCATCCTTGCGCCCAATGGATTGACTCAAACCGTGCAAGGCGCAACTTTTTACCCAACCTACCGCGCGCGCTTTTTGCTGTTCAACCCATCTAACCCCGCGCTTTCCGCGCCCGCTTTTTTGCAAGCGCTGAGCTGCCTAATAGACCGTTCCGCGCTCGCGGCGGGCGCGTCCCCTTTGGAAAATTTTCTGCTTTCGCCGCAGTGGCGCGACCCCAACTCAAAAAATGTTTGCAGCGCCATGAGCGCGGCGGAGCGAAAAACCTACGCCGCAGATTTACTCCAACAAGCGGGATATTCTTGGAGCGCCGACTCCGCCGCAAATTTGATTCTGCCTGACGGCGCGCCGCTGCCTACCCTCGACCTGCTTGCGCCATCCGAAGAATCTGACCCGCTGCGTTATGCCGCCGCAACCTCCATTGCAGAACAGGCGCGCGCGCTCGGCGTGAGAATGAACGTCAAAGCGCTTGCGCCGCAAGATTTAATTTACGCCGTGTATAGCTCTCAAAAATATGACGCGGCAATTCTGGGCTGGCGCTTGAGCGAATACCCTGCGTATTTATGTCAGTGGTTTGGCGGCGCGCAGCAGGATGTGTATCGCGGCGCGGCGCTGGCTGCCGCCTGCAAAGATTTTGAGGGGCAGACCAACCTCGCGTCCGCGCAGACTCTCGCCCGTCAGATAGAGGCGCAGGCGCTGACCGAAGCGCCGCTCATCCCTTTGTATGTAGAAAATCGCATGGAGGCATATCAAGGGTTGGCGTATCCATCCGTTGAAATTTGGAACGGGTGGGGCGCTTGGTATGGCGCGCCTCTTTATGCTATGCCTGCCCCGTAAAGTTTGCTATAATCCAGCCGTTATTCACCCTCTGAGGAGTTAAACGTGGCAAACACTGAAAAACAGCCCTTGCTGCAAGTCCGCAATCTGAAAACGTTTTTTTATACCGAAGACGGCGTGGTGCGCGCGGTGGACGGCATTAATTTTGAGGTGTACCCCGGCGAAGTGTTGGGCATTGTGGGCGAGTCGGGTTGCGGAAAAAGCGTGACCTCGCTCTCCATCATGCGGTTAATTGCGCCGCCCGGAAAAATTGCCGAAGGCGAGATTTTATTCAAGGGGAAAAATTTGCTCGACCTTTCTGAAGCGGAGATGACTAAAATGCGCGGCGATAGACTCTCGATGATTTTTCAGCAGCCGCAAACGGCGCTGAACCCGGTCTTTCGCGTGGAAGAACAAATTAGCGAAGTGTTGGACATTCATAAAGATTTTAGCAAAGACGCGGCAAAGCAACGTTCCATTGAATTGTTGAAGATGGTCGGCATCCCCGATGCCGAGCGCCGCGCCCAAGCCTTTCCGCATGAACTCTCTGGCGGCATGGCGCAACGCGTGATGATTGCAATGGCGCTGGCTTGCGCGCCGGAATTATTAATTGCGGACGAGCCGACTACGGCATTGGACGTGACCATTCAGGCGCAAATTCTCGACCTCATGCGCGAACTGCGGACGCAGATGGGCGCATCGGTGATTTTAATTACGCATGATTTGGGCGTGGTCGCCGAGATGGCGGAGCGCGTGGCTGTGATGTACGCCGGCGAGATTGTGGAGCAGGCGGCGGTGGATTTGCTCTTTGAACATCCGTTACACCCATACACGCAGGGATTAATTGCTTCCATTCCAATATTGGGCGAGATAAAAGACCGTTTGGAAGTGATTCCCGGCTCTGTGCCAAATTTAGTCAATTTGCCATCGGGCTGCCGTTTTGCGCCGCGCTGTTTGGCGCGCGAAAAATACGGCTTGAAAATTTGCGCCGAAATTAAACCCGATTTGGCGGAAGTTGCGCCCGGACATTTAACGCGCTGTTGGCTGTACCAAAACGCCGAAGGTCATATTGCGCCATTGAAAGCCAAGTAAATTTACGGAGCCGAAGAGCATGAGCCAACCCATAGAAGCGACAAAAGAAGACTTAGTGGAAGTTAAGCATCTGGTTAAATATTTTTCCGTGCGCGCAGGACTAATGCAGCGCGTGGTGAATTGGGTCAAAGCGGTGGACGATGTTTCTTTCAATGTAAAAAAAGGCGAAACGCTTGGCATGGTGGGCGAATCGGGTTGCGGCAAAACCACAATTGGGCGCTCCATGCTGCGGCTGGTAGAGCCGACTTCCGGCTCTGTGCATTATGACGGCAGAGACGTTTTGAAATTGCGCGGCGAGGAATTAAAGCGCGTGCGCCGCAACATGCAAATTATCTTCCAAGACCCTTATGCTTCGTTAGACCCGCGCGTTCCCATTGGCGAAGCGGTGATGGAAGGCTTGCACATTCATAACATTGGCAGCCGTCAAGAACGCTATGACTTAATGATTGACACGCTAAAAAAAGTGGGTTTGGAAGATTATCACGCCCGCCGCTACCCGCATGAATTTTCCGGCGGTCAGCGTCAGCGCATTGGCATTGCGCGCGCGTTGGCGTTGCGCCCGGACTTCATTGTCTGCGATGAGCCGGTCTCCGCGTTGGATGTTTCCATTCAATCGCAGGTTTTGAATATCCTCAAAGATTTGCAAGGCGAATTTGGATTGACGTATTTATTCATCGCGCACAACCTTAGCGTGGTGGAGCATATCTCGGACCGCGTGGCGGTGATGTATCTCGGCAAGATGGTGGAATTGACCGGACGCGAAGACCTCTTCCGCGAGCCGTTGCACCCGTACACAAAGGCGCTTATGTCCGCCATCCCTGTGCCGAATCCCAAGTTGAAGCGCGAACGTCAAATTCTAAAGGGCGATGTGCCAAGCCCGCTCAACCCGCCGACTGGCTGCCGCTTTCATCCGCGCTGCCCGATTGCCGATAAAATATGTTCCGAGCAAGAACCGCAATTCCGCGAAGCGAAGCCTAATCATTGGGTGGCGTGTTGGATGGTAAAATAGGGGCGTTATGGAAAACAACATTCTGTTGGTGGACGACCAAAGAGAAATTTTAAGATTCTTGCGCGCCGCGTTAGAAACGCTGACGGGCGTTAAGATGAAAATCTTTGAATCGCAATCCGGCGAAGAAGCGTTGCTTGAATCCAGTCGTCATAAAATTGATTTATTGGTCACCGACTACAAACTGCCCGGCATGACCGGCTTGGAGTTAATGCACAAAATTCGCGCCCGTCACCCGGACGCGAAAGTGATTCTCATCAGCGGGGTGAGTGAACGCAAAGCGCGGCAGGAGCTCGCCAATGCGGGCGCGTTGGCAATTTTTGATAAACCCATCTCTGTCGCCGATTTTTTGGACGCGGTGGAACGCGCCTTGGGCTTGGTTAAGACCATCTTTGCCGCCGAGCTCAAAGCGGAGGCGGCTGAGCAGGATGATGAACGCCCGTTGAAGCCCTCCGAACTGCTGACCAATTTCCGACCGGATGTTAACGCGGACGCGGTTTTGCTCATCAACGATAGCGGTTTTGTGCAGGCGCGCGCGGGCGAAATCCGCGATAAAAACGAGGAAGAGCGCGTCCTGCCATTTTTGAATCAAATTCACAAAGCCAGCCTTGCCGTTTCCAGCGCGGAACGCGGCTCGTATCATATTTTTGTCGGCAAAGATTTTGATTTTCTATTTGCGCCCATCAATCCGGCGTATTCTATTTTGATTGCGGGCGTTGGGCTTGCTTCGGAAGAGCGCGTGACGGAAATGACCGCGAACCTGCTGGGGCTGCGCTCGCAAGTGGAAAAATCGCTGCGCTCCATCGGGCAAACGGGCGCGTTGCATGAACCGAAGATTCCTGCGCCGCAAGTTGAACCGGAGCCGCCCTTTGTCATTCCCGAAGATGTAACTCCCGCCGCAGATTTGGAAGCGTTGTTCAGCAGCGCCTTGCAAGGAAAAACTTCTGCGCCCGCCGCATTGGATACGGATGATTTTTGGAATCAGGCGGCGGAAGCGCATGGCAGCAAGCCAGCCAACGCCAATGTAATTTCTTTGGAAGAAGCTAGAAAACGCGGTTTGATTTCGGATGATAAAAAATAAAAACCTGTGGTAAAATCGCGTCCGCACTGGGGTATGGTGCAATGGCAGCACACCAGCCTTTGGAGCTGTGGATCTTGGTTCGAATCCAGGTACCCCAGCCAGCTCTCCCCGCGAAAGCGGGGTTTTGTTTCCAAACAGGATTTACGCGGTATCATGGCGTAAATCCTGTTTTATTTTATCGGAGTGCAAAATCTCCAGATTTTGCGCCGAAGTCAGAGACTTCGGACTCCGCTTGATGAGGTGACTCTATGAACATAACCGCTATTGTCCTTGCCGCTGGGCAGGGAACACGCATGAAATCCAATTTGCCCAAAGTGCTGCATCCTGTTGCGGGCAAGCCGATGATTTGGCACGCGCTGCAAGCCATTCAACAAGTCACCGCCGAAAAGCCGGTGGTGGTGGTTGGGCATGGCGCGGAGGCTGTCATTCAATATCTGGGCGATTCCGCGCAGACTGTTTTGCAAACGCCGCAACTTGGCACGGGTCATGCGGTGATGCAAGCCGAGTCGCTGTTGAAAGGCAAAACGGACTTGGTCATTGTCTGCTATGCGGATATGCCCCTGCTGCGCGGCGAGACTCTGCAAAAATTGGTTGAGGCGCAAAAAGAAAATTCGGGCGCGCTTTCCATGCTGACCGTTATCGCCAATGACCCGCGTGGATTTGGTCGCATTGTGCGCGGCGCGGATGGGGGCGTGGTTTCCATCGTTGAGGAGTATGTCGCCAGCCCGCAGCAAAAGCAGATTAAAGAGTTAAATGTCGGCGGGTATTGTTTTAACGCGGAATGGCTGTGGGGCGCGCTGAGTCGCATCCCGCAGAATCCGCAAAAGGGAGAGTATTATCTGACGGACGCGATTGAATTGGCGGTGAAGGACGGCTTGCCCGTGCGCGCTATGCTGATGGATGATTTGCAAGAGACGATTGGAGTCAATACCCGCGTGCATCTCACCGAAGTGGAAGCCGCCATGCGCGCGCGGATTAATCAAACGCACATGCTCAACGGCGTGACGATGATTGACCCCGCCTCTACATACATTGAAGCGGGCGTGAGCATTGGCAGGGATACGGTCATCCTGCCGAATACTTATTTGCATGGCAAAACGGAAATTGGCAAAGAATGTGTGATTGGACCCAATTCCATCCTCCGCGATACAAAGATTGGAAATCGCTGCAAGGTGTTGGCTTCTGTAACTGAAGGCGCAGTGATGGAAGATGATGTGGATATGGGACCCTTTGCGCGGCTGCGAAAGGGCGCGCATTTGGGCAAGCATGTTCACATGGGGAACTTTGGCGAGGTGAAAGATTCCTATTTAGCCGAGGGCGTGAAGATGGGTCATTTCTCTTACATTGGCAACGCGCAGATTGGAGCAAACACCAACATAGGCGCGGGGACAATTACTTGTAATTATGACGGCGTGAAGAAACATTCCACTGAAATTGGCGAAGATGTTTTCATTGGCTCGGATACGATGCTGGTTGCGCCGCTCAAAATTGGCAAGGGCGCGCGGACGGGCGCGGGCGCGGTGGTGACGAAGGACATCCCCGCAGATACGCTGGCGGTGGGCGTTCCCGCGCGGGCGATAAGAAAGATAAATAGCGATTAGGTGAATGTGATGGATAATTTAGAATTGCAAGCGTTAATAGATTTAGCCAACGAAGCGCGAAAGCGGGCGTATGCGCCTTATTCCAAATATCAGGTTGGCGCGGCGTTACGAACCAAAAGCGGAAAAATATACACGGGCGTTAATGTTGAAAACGCCGCCTACCCGCAGACGATGTGCGCCGAGCGTGTAGCCATTTTTAAGGCAGTCTCGGAGGGCGAAATGGAATTTGAAGTCATTGCTGTTGTCACCGATAACGGCGGCTCGCCCTGCGGCGGATGTCGTCAAGTCATGGCGGAATTTGGACTTAAAACCATCATATTAATCGCCGATGGCGCGGGACGCTTGCAAAAACAAATGAGCGTAAAAGAACTTCTCCCCGAAGCCTTCACGCCAAAACATCTTCCTTAAAAAATTACCAATTACTATTTACCGTACTGGTAACTGGTAACTGGTAACTGGTATTATGCCCACCTTCCACTCCTTCCGCGTTTCTGCTGTTGTGCTGCGCCATGCCGATATGGGCGAGGCGGACCGCTTGCTGACTCTCTATACCCGCGAGCAGGGGAAAATTCGCGCGGTGGCGAAAGGCGCGCGCAAGGTTACATCCCGCAAGGCGGGTCATCTTGAACCTTTTACGCATGTTACGTTGCAATTGGCTCAGGGACGCGATTTGATGCTTGTCACGCAGGCGGAGACCATCAACGCTTTTTTGGGCATTGGCGAAAATTTAACCAAGATGGGCAACGCCGCCTACGTCATTGAATTGTTGGATAGATTTATTTATGATGAGGATGGCGGCAACCCCGGCGTGTTCAAAATGCTTGTGGAAACGTTGAGCCGCATCGAAAGCGAAGCAGACGCGTGGACAGCCGTGTGTTATTACGAGATGAGATTGTTAGACCACGTTGGATTTCGCCCGCAACTTTCCGAGTGTGTGAATTGCGCCCGCCAGATTTTGCCCGAAGACCAATATTTTTCCGCTAACGCGGGCGGCGCAATTTGTCCGCGCTGCGGCGAGGGGATTCCCAATTTGAAAAGAATTTCTCTCGAAGCGTTGAAATATCTACGCCACTTTCAGCGCTCTTCGTATGTGGAAGCGTCCCGCGCCCGCCCGGATGCGGAGACGCGCGGCGAAGTGGAAGCTCTCATGCAGGGCTATTTTTCTCATGTGCTGGAACGTCAATTGAACACCCCAAGTTTTATGAAACGCATAGCGCGGGATTAACCCCGCGCTATTTTTTCCGTTTGAGTTTTCCAATGAAGGATTGCGACATTCTTTGCGTATTGATGGGTTGCGACGCGGATTTTGTATCGGACGCGAACCCGAATTTTTTGAGCGTGATGCGCCGCACCCAACTTAAGGCGGCTTGCGCGGAAAAATCACCTTCGTAGGGGATGGGAATGGTCAAGTTTTTTTCCAACGCGGCGCGTAGGTCGGCGGCGGTCTCGCCGGGAAATTCCGTGCGCCCCGCGCCAATAGACCAATAGACGTGCGAATCGCTGGACGCAAATTTTGCCAACGGCAGGTAGACGGCGAGCTTTTGCGCGATGGTGTCAAATTTTTGCGTGCTCATGTTGTGCGTTTCCATGCCGAGCAACACGGCTTTGGCGCGCGGGTTGGCAAGCGCGCCCACTACGGCGTTCATCGTTAAACTGCCGGGCAGGTTGCTAAATGGATGCGGAGCAATGGCAACGCCGCCTTGTTTGCCAATGTGCAGCAGCGTATCTATGAGCGGCATTCCTTTGGGGGGCAGGTCGTGAATCCATAATGCCAGCAAATGACCGTCTTGTGTGGTGACTTCCGCGCCGATGATGGATTCCACGCCGTATTGCGGCGCAAGGTGATGCGCCTCAATGGAGCCGCGAATTTCATCATGGTCGGTTACGGCAATAACGTTTAGCGCGGCGTCTTTGGCTTGTTTGAGAATAGCGCGCACGGTGGTGGTGGCGTCAAAGGAATATACGCTGTGGATGTGTAGGTCAGTTGCGCCCATGTGAATTGAGTCCTTTTATGCGCGGAAAAATTTATCTTTGAGATTGATAAGCGGTTTTTCTAACACATGATAACTTAAACTGGCAAGGCTAACGGTAAGACTGAACGAGGCGAGAAAAAATTCCGCCGAGCGCAGCGACACGCTCAGCCCGTAGGTCTTAAACAGCGCAGCCAGCAGGGCGATGATTCCGTAATGATAGACATACAGCCCGTAGGAAATTTTTCCCAAGTAGCGCATGGGCGCAAGTTCCAGCAGCCGCGTTAAAAAATTTGTTTTTGCCACGCTGTAAATGAAAACCGCAAAGAGATAATTCCATAGCGAGTACGCCCACACTTCTTTATAAAAGCCCGTCATGGGCAGGTCGTAGCCGAGCGAGGCAAAACTCCACGCGCCTTTGGCGATGAAGTCGCTGAGGAGTCCCAGCGCGGGGATGAGAATTAGCAGCGCGGCAAGTTGCAGGCGCGGGCGCGGAATTTCAAAACGGGAGATATATGCGCCGAAGGCGAAAGCGTCCAAGTGCGAGAAGGGCAGCACGTTCACGGCTTGCTGTGGGTCGGGCAGTAAATGGGGCAGCAGGTTGCTGCGATAGATGAGGGTAATGATGAGGCGGAAGAAAAAACCCAGCCCGATGGAAGTCAGCGCGAGGCGTTTGAATTTTTCGCGCGGCGTGAGAAAAATCAGCAGGGGCCAGATTAAGTAAAATTGCTCCTCCACTGAAAGCGACCAGAGATGCACAAAAAAACGGCTGCGCTCAAAGAAGGCGCTGGCGTGGAAGAAGTCGTAAATGTACAACGCGCCGACTACAATTTGATTCCAAAATTTGTGGCTCAGTTCCGCATTTAAGCCTTTTAGCCCAAGCGCGGGAACAAGCAAAATAAGAACGGCAAGCAGAGCAAGGTAAAAATAATACAGCGGGAAGATGCGTAAAAATCGCCGCCCGTAAAATTTGATGAAGTATTCGCGGCGCGGAAGTTTTTCTTTCATCCTCAATAAAATGTCGGTGATGAGGAATCCCGAAAGCACAAAAAATAACTGCACGCCCAGCCAGCCAAAGGGCAGGTTGCGGGTGTGAAAGAAAAAGACAATGAGAAAGGCAACAGCGCGCACGCCGTCGAGACCGGGAATCATTTAAGTCGTTTGCTCCAATTCAAAACAAAAATCCATGCAACCAGCAGCACAATGGGTTGAAAGACTCGCCACAATAAAAATTGAAACCAATTCCATTTGAGCGGATAGATGATATACGTCAAAAGCCAGCGGGTAAATAAAGTTTGTCCAAGCCCGCTAAGGTGGAGGCGGCGTTTGTATCCGCTGAAAGAAAAATCATTTTTGCAAAAGGCGTTTTCAATTTCTTGCGCGGCAATTGCGCCGTACCCCAGCGCCATGCTAATGCCTTCGCCAAAGAGCGGGTCTGCGCCTGCTGCGTCTCCGACCAAAAGAATGCGCGGCGCAGAGATGGGATTCTCCGGCGCGTACCAGCGGATGGGATGTCCTTTGAGCTCGTAATCATTTAAGTTGAATCCGCTGCGCGCCATTTCACCCGCAAGTATTTCTTTCAACGGCGGGCGTGGATTCCCCGCCAGAAGATTCGTGTCATAAATTCCCCAACAGCGCGCGGGCTGTCCATCAATTTGAGTGGGGAAGTCCCAAGTATAGCCCGCAATGTTTTGCGGCACGGGGAAGAAGTCAAAGGTAGCGTTCGCGCTGGAAGCCTGCGTGACGATAACTTCCAGCGCCCGCGCCGTGTTCACGGGCGCGTGGGGAAAAATACAGCGGCGCGTTACGCCGTTTGAGCCATCCGCGCCCACAATCATTTTTGCGCGGAACTTGCCCGCGCTGGTTTCAACGGTCACGCCTTCAGAATCGGGGATGACGTTTTGAACCGTCACGCCTTGCCTAATTTCTATTCCTCTGTTCTCTGCATTTTTCGCCAACCAAGCGTCGAACTCATTGCGGCGGATGATACGCAGCGCGTGGGTATTTTTCATGCCGACTTTAAGACCTTTGCCCGCAAAGTTAAAATGGATGGATTCAGAATCGGCGTGAGGAATTTCGTTTACGTCCAAATTGAGAGATTGGAGGATTCGTTCCGCGTCCAGAGTTAAACCGCCCGCGCACAACTTCGGGCGGGGATAATGCTCCTTTTCCAGAATCAACATGGAGGGAGAGAAGCGGCGCGAGAATCTACGGGCAAGGTGCAGCGCGGTGGAGACTCCGCTCGGTCCGCCGCCGAGAATCAGGATGTCGAAAGTTTCCATCATTCTTTGCCGGACGCAACGACTCTGGTCGTTGCAACTCCAAAGTCAGGAGATTTTGCAGTTTGATTGGGTCGCCAGAAAAATGTCCAATATAAAATGACGGAAATCATGTACAGCGTAATTGTTCCAATGAAGGGCGGATGAAAACCGTAGCGCACTTGCAGCCAACCGCTGATGGTGGGGCTAAACGCCCAGCCAAAATTCCACGACATGCTAACAAGGCTGGCGACTGTGGCGCGCGCGGACGGTTCAACATGCTCCATGACAAAGGTCTGATAAACGGGCGTACTCATGTTCATCAACGCTACGCGGATGTAGTAGGCGGCGGCGCTGAGCCAAAAGATGGGCGAGAATCCAAGCAAAATTAAAAACGGGATGGAGAGCGCTTGCGTCATTACGACAATTTGAATTTTGCCAAAGCGTTCCGCCAGCGGCGGCGCAATGAGCAAGCCAATGCCCATTGCCAGCGATCCCCACGCAAAGAGCGCGCCAATCACCGGGTCTGGTTTGTGATAGACCTGACGGAAGAAGACGTTCATAAAGGGCATGATGAGTCCCGCGCCGATGGAGGTGAGCAGCAGGGGCAAAATTAATTTCGTTAGCAGGAGGGGATGCTGTGCGGCATACGCAAAGGGCGCAAAGATGGCGCGTTGGCTGGTTTTTCCTTTGGGCGAGCGAATGAAGACCAGCGGCAAAATGCCCAATGCCGCGCCAATGCCGACCATCAGAATTGCCGCGCCGTAAGCGCCGCTGCTCGTAGCGGAGATTCCTTGCGATGCTCCAATCCAGCCGGGTAAGTATCCGCCGACCCACGCTCCCACGGAAGAAAGCGCCATTTGAATTCCCTGCCCAAAACTGAAGAGGTAGGTGCGTTCATTCTCGCTGCTGTTTTCCATTAGAAAGGGCGCCATGACCACGCCCGCGAGACTCTGCGCGATGCCGGAGAGGATGTTCATGGCGTAGAAGATTTCTCCCGTTTGCCAGATGGCGACGACGAGGATGGACACGCTAATGAGCGCGCCGGAGAGAATCAGCGAGGTTTTTCTGCCAATCAAATCGGAGAGGTAGCCCATGGGCAGCGCGGCAAGCAACGCGACCAAACTGCTGGCGGTGATAAGGTTGCCGAGCATGGCTTCGTCAAAGCCAAGACTAAGAACGTAGAAGTTGAAGATAAGGCGGAAGACGCCCATGACCGCGCCGAGAATGGTCACATTGAATAGGTAGAGGCGGGCGTTGGGCGTAAAGGCGCGCAGATTATCGGCGTATTTGCGGAGGGCGTAAGCGATTTTAGACATGCAGAGAATTATACGATACCGTAGAGAAAAGGGCTGCGGGAGACAAAAAAAGGGGGGGCTAAAAGGATGGGCTATGAAGACCCTTTACCACGGAGCGCGCAGAGACCGCAGAGTTGTAGCGGTTTTCTCCGCGCAGTTTCTGTGGTGAAATCTTTTAGCAAGCCTACTTAATGAGACACTCCTCAAAAAAAGGAGCGTCTCATTTTTTTAGACACTCTCATAAAAAAACAGAGAGGTCGTATGACCTCTCTGTTTTTTAGCGCGTTTTGCTTACTTGGCAAATATCAGATACCATGCGTGCAGCACACCCGGCACGCCTCCTAATAGGGTTAATACCAGATTCAGCCAGAAGGTATTGTCAATCTTTCCATATTTCATGTAAACGGCAAGCGGGGGGATGAAAAGCGAGACGATGAACTGCAATACTTTGTTATCCATTTAAGTTCTCCTTTGGTTCTAAATTGGAATTAGATTGTCTATTATATCAAGTTTACTAGACATGCCAAAGCCTATTTATAGAAGATTCGTCCATAAAGTCTTCGTTTGCTACGCTCATATCATCCCCTTGTGTGACGCGGACCGTGACCCCGTGCGGACTCTCCACGCCTGCCTGAGCAAAGACGGCGTGAATTGAGCGTTATAATTGCAAAGGTATCAGGAGCAAAACCATGTTTACTCATATTGCATATAACCCAGATATTTTGAGCGGCAAGCCTCACATTGTTGGCACACGTCTGAGCATCGAATTCATCCTTGAACTCGTTGCCAGCGGAGCGACCAAAGCCGACATGCTTAAAGCGTATCCACAATTGACCGCCGAATCTGTTGAAGAGGCGCTTCGCTACGCCGCGCAGTCTGTGAAGAATGAAATTCTTTTGGATGTGAAGGTTGTTGCGTGAAGGCTCTTGATTTTTCATTGCTGGCGGATGAAAATATTCAGGCTGACGTGATTGCCTTTCTGCGGCAAATCGGCTTGAATGTCGAATCTGTAGCCGAGCAGGGGAAGTTTGGACTTCCAGACACGCAAGTTTTACAGCAAGCAACAGAATCAGGCAGGGTAGTCTTAACCCATGACAGCGACTTTGGCGGAATGGCTGTCTTCGGCGCAAAATTTATTGGGATAGTTTATCTGCGACCAGGACACATTCAGCCAGAATTTACCGTAAAAACTTTGGAAGCGATTCGTAACAACGCACCTGACGTTACTCCTCCGTTCATCCTTGTTGCCGAGCGGACAGGGGACACCGTAAAAATCCGAGTTCGACAGTTATAAAATTCTGTATTCATCCTTCCTCATTCATCCTTATGGACTCCCGTCCCCTCAAAGTCTTCCTCCGCCATATCATCCCCTTGTGGGACGCGGACCGTGACCCCGTGCGGACTCTCCATGCGCGCCTGACAAAAGACGGCGTTATAATGTTGACATAGTGATTGAGAGGTAACCATGAAATACAAAATCCGACTTGAAAAAACAGATGAAGGTTATGCCGTTTGGTGTCCTGGACTCCCAGGCTGTTGGTCGCAAGGCGAGACAGAACACGAAGCGATTGAAAACATCAAGGACGCCATCAAGACCTATCTCGAAACCATTGAAATCTTGATGAAGGACAAACAGACTCGCTTGGTTGAGGTTCCTGTTTGACTATGCCAAAACTGGCGGGAATTCCACACCAACGAGCCGTAAAAGCCTTTGAGAAAGCAGGGTTTCGAGTCATCCGCGAGGGGAAACATATCTCAATGGCAAAAGATGACCGTATCATTATTATCATCCCGCGCAACAACCCAATCAATGCTTTTACAATGGCGGGAATTATCAAAGACGCGGGATTGACCATCGAAGAGTTTAAGAAACTTTTGTAACATGCCATCCGTTGACAACCGCCCCCTCAAAGTCTTCCTCTGCCACGCCCATATCATCCCCTTGTGGGGCGCGGACCGTGACCCCGTGCGGACTCTCCACGCACGCCTGACCAAAGACGGCGTGAATTGAGCGTTATAATAGCGGTATACATTTTGAATATCCATGTTTTGCGGGGATAAATCCGCCTGCTCAATACTATGGAAGCGCTCCGCGCTGATGGTCAGAGTCCATTTCAATGGACTTCCACGAACTGAGGCAGGAATTTATTCCGCTGAATTCCGTTTCATCCTTCTTCCTTCCTAATTCATCCTTATGGACTCCCGCCCCCTCAAAGTCTTCCTCTGCCACGCCCATATCATCCCCTTGTGGGACGCGGACCGTGACCCCGTGCGGACTCTCCACGACCGCCTGACCAAAGACGGCGTGGACGCTTGGCTGGACAAAGAGAATCTCCTTCCAGGTCAAGATTGGGAGTTGGAGATTCGTAAGGCGGTGCGCGAAGCGGACGTGGTGATTGTCTGCCTTTCAAAGCAATTTAACCAAGCAGGGTTTCGACAAAAGGAAGTGCGGCTTGCGCTCGACACGGCGATGGAAAAACCCGAAGGCGAGATTTTCATCATCCCTGCCCGCTTGGAAGAATGTGACACGCTCGAAAGCCTGAGAAAATGGCATTGGGTGGATTTGTTTGAAGATGGTGGGTATGAAATGCTCGCCAACACACTTAAATCCCAAGCAGAAAAAATTGGCGCAACACTAAAGACCAAGCGTTCTAAATCCTCAAAATCCAATTCTGCGCAAAAGAAAGAACCTGTGAACTCCTCTGGCATGGATTCGTCAAGTGGCGTAGATATTGGCGGAGGCGTTTCTGGTAGCGTGGTCGTTGCAGGAAACGGGAATGTCATAAATTTACACCAAACGCCGTTAGAAACGCAAGAAGATAAGCAAGAACCTCGAGTCTTTTATGATTTAGCGGCTCACTATGAACATGATCTTGAAAATACAGACGCTGAAATTGCGGCTAAGTATTTACTTGAATCTTTAACTAGAATTATGCTTTTGACCCACATCCCTGATGACAAAGACGACAATGTTACTTTTGAGTACAAAACAGATAGCCTTGAATATTTTGATCCAAAAGAAGGAAAAACCCTCCAATATGCGCTTCTAGTTCACGGAGTGAAATTAACGCTTCTAGGAAAAGGAAAATCTAAAGCAGTAAAATCAGCAAAGAAAATCCCTGAAATGTTAATTATTACGATTACTCAGGGTGTTAATAAAAGATCGAGAGTTAGATTTGACAGCAATAATATCCCACGTAATATATTTTATATATTTGTGGAGATAGTTATGAAAGACTTGGTGGGGAATGATTTTTATATTCCCAAACTTCTTTAAGAGTTCAAAAGAATAATTTATGCCATCCGTTGACAACCGCCCTCTGAAAGTATTTTTATGCCACGCCCACGCGGACCGTGACCCCGTGCGGACTCTCCACGCCCGCCTGACCAAAGACGGCGTGGACGCTTGGCTGGACAAAGCCAACCTGCTCCCAGGACAGGATTGGGAGTTGGAGATTCGCAAGGCGGTGCGTGAAGCGGATGTGGTGATTGTCTGCCTTTCAAAGCAATTCAACCAAGCAGGGTTTCGACAAAAGGAAGTGCGACTTGCCCTCGACACGGCGATGGAAAAACCTGATGGTGAAATCTTCATCATCCCTGCTCGCTTGGAAGAATGTGACACGCTCGAAAGCCTGAGAAAATGGCATTGGGTGGATTTATTTGAAGACGATGGTTATGAAATGCTAATGAAGGCTTTGCGGGCACGGGCAAACAAAATTGGCGCAACTTTGCAAACAAAGAAGAGTTGGCTACCACTAGGAAACACTGAACCATCTGTAATTAAAAAGCCAACTCATTCATTTGAAAAATCCGAACAAGAAAAATTAAACAAAGAAATATCTGATACAGCAAATCGTATAAAGCAAGAAATGAAGCGCCAATATAGGTGGGAGAATTTCTTGTCCAACGTTAAATATAGGCTGTCTGTAATTTACATATATCGATTATCTATATTTTTCTTTTCGATTGCGATTGCCTTGTTAATTTTTCTGGTGTTTTACTTACAAAAAAATCTACCAAAATTAACGCAGGCTCTCGATTCCACGCCTAATCCAAACCAGATTTCAACTGATGTCTTTGCATCTACTAAAACTTTCACGCCGATTCTTGCAACTACAACCAAAACCCTGACATTAACTATCACACCAACAAAAATTGTCACAATTACGCCCACGCCATTACCAACTGAAATTACTACCGACAAAGGTGTGAAAATGGTACTTGTACCAGCAGGTGACTTTATTATGGGGAGCAATGATGGCTCTGAATTCTATGGTGAAAAACCTGCACATACAGCATATCTTGATACCTTCTATATAGATAAGTACGAAGTTAGTATTGCGATGTACAAAGAGTGTGTGGGTACAGGGTTGTGTGATCCGCCAATGAATCCCAATTCTGATACTTATTATGGCTATTATGGAGATTCTAAATACGCTAATTATCCTGTGATAGATGTCTCTTGGAAGAACGCTTTTGCATATTGTGAATGGTTTGGAGGACGTTTACCAAGTGAGGCGGAATGGGAGAAATCTGCTCGTGGTACAGATGGCCGTTTATATCCATGGGGTAATTCCTTTGATACGACCAAAGCAAATATTATTACAACCGACTATCTACATTTTTATCTTCAACCTGTAGACACATTTTCTGATGGCAAAAGCATTTATGGGGTTTTCAATATGTTCGGGAATGCAAGCGAATGGGTCAACGATTGGTACGTGGCTAATTATTATTTATATACACCTTTACGAAATCCGTTAGGTCCAAGTACTGGGTCAGACCATGTTGTAAGAGGTGGTTTAACGAATGAAGATAAAATATTCTCTCGTCGCGAGTCATATGGCGGTAGACGTATAGGATTCCGTTGCGCCAAATCTACTCCCTAGTCCGCTTTGAGCGGACTTCGTAAAAATAGCCCTGACGTTCCACGTCGGGGCGGGCATGGGGATGAGAAAACTCTCCACCAAAACAGAATCAACTCCGCCCGCGCGAAGCGTCCCCGCGCTAATTCAGCAATTCCGAAACACCCAGCGTCCAATCTGACCATTGCTTGGCTTGGACGGAGAGCAGCGTTCGTTGGGTTTTATTTTGAAACGCGCTTTCCCATGCTTTTTCCCAGAGCGTAATCAGCGTTTGCATGGAGACTAATTCTGCGGCGGTCTCAGGCTCCGTTTCGGCGGCAGTCCATTCGATGTAATACTTGGCTTCTTCCAGAAGAGCCAGCGCTACCGTTGGGTCGCTGGCATTGCGGGCAGAGGAGGAGATTCTGCCCAACGTGGCGGCGAGTCCGCCTAGCCTGCGCGGAAGCGAATCGCGTAAGTAGCGTTCGCGCTTTTTCTCTTTGTCAGTCATGCTGCGCCTCCGAAAATTCCTCTTGTGATAGTTTCGATTTTTTGACGCAATTCTTCACTTTGAATTAAGATGCTGCGATTGCCCAATCTTGGGCGGATATTGACGAGCGATTCAAATTCGATTCGCTGGTCGGCAGGATACCAATTCGCGCCCCACAAATCATCCTGCTCGCTGCCATTCTCAAGCAGAACCTGTTCACAGTCCGCGTGCATTTCCCCTCCGCCTGCTAAAATGCGGCGGCGAATATCCACAACGATTTTTATCATCGTTTCATACTGGCGCAACATCTCCGTGATTTGTTCGTGTGTCGGTTGGGATTGAAGAACATGAATCATAGCCAAATTATACATGACTATCAGTTATAATCCCCGCGCACCCAATCCCTAATTCCCAACCCCTAATCATCATGCCCCTCAACTTCCAACAAGTCATCCTCAAACTACAACAATTCTGGGCGGAAAAAGGCTGCGTACTCTGGCAGCCCTACTACACCCAAGTCGGCGCGGGGACGATGAACCCCGCCACCTTCCTCCGCGTGCTGGGACCCGAACCCTGGAACGTCGCCTACGTCGAGCCGTCCATCCGCCCCGACGATGGACGCTACGGCGAGAACCCCAACCGCTTTCAGCAGCATTATCAATTTCAAGTTATCCTCAAACCCGAACCGAGTAACCCGCAAGAACTCTACCTCGAATCGCTCAAAGCCATCGGCATTGACCCGCGCCAGCACGACATCCGCTTTGTGGAAGATAACTGGGAGCAGCCCGCCATCTCCGCGTGGGGGCTAGGCTGGGAGGTCTGGCTCGACGGGCAGGAAATCACGCAGTTCACTTACTTCCAGCAAGTGGGCGGCGTGGCGCTTGACCCCGTCGCCGTGGAAATCACCTACGGGTTAGAGCGCATCCTCATCGGCTTGCACAATGCAAAATCCGCGTGGGACTTGCCGTGGAACGACAGCATCACCTACGGCGACATTCGCCGCCAAGAAGAATTTGAGCATAGCAAATATTATTTTGAAGTCGCCGACGTGCAAGCCACCCGCGAAATCTTTGAGCGCTTTGAGCGCGAAGCCGAAGCCTGTCTCGCGCAAGGGCTGGTTCTCCCCGCGCACGATTATGTTCTCAAATGCTCGCACCTCTTTAACACCCTCGACACGCGCGGCGCCGTCAGCCTTACCGAACGTCAAGCCGTCTTCCGCCGCATTCGCGAACTCGCCCGCCGCGTTGCCGAAACGTATCTCGAACAGCGCAAAGCGTTGGAATATCCTATGCTGAAAGAGATTAGAGAACAGAGATTAGAGATTAGTAAACCCGACTATTCTCTAGTATCTAATCTCCAATCTCTGCTCTTTGAAATCGGCGTCGAAGAACTTCCATCCTCTGATGTGGATTCCGCCCGCGAATTTTTATCTGCCCGCGTGCCGAATCTGCTTACCGAGCTGCATCTTGCCCACGAAGAGATTCGCGTCTTTACGACCCCGCGCCGACTCGTCGTGGCGATTAATTCCCTCGCCTCGAATCAGCCTGACCGCGAAGACCTCGTCAAAGGACCGCCCGCCGACAAAGCCATCGTGGAACAGGCTTACACCAAAGCCGCCGAAGGCTTCGCCAAAAAGAATGGAATCAAAGTCGAAGACCTTGAAGTCCGCGAACAGGACGGCGGAAAATATGTCTTCGCCGTTGTCAAGCAAAAGGGACGCGCAACTCCCGAAGTGTTAATGGAAGCGCTGCCCAAACTTGTGGCAGAAATCAAATTTGAAAAATCCATGAAGTGGAATCAAAGCGGCGTTGCCTTCTCGCGCCCCATTCGCTGGTACGTTGCCTTGCTCGGCGAGACGGTCATCCCCTTTGAATATGCTGGCGTAATTTCTGGCAACACTTCGCGCGGATTGCGCCCCTACGACTCTCCTGAAATTAAAATCCCTTCGGCGGATAAATATTTTGACTTCATCCGCGAAGCAGGCATTATTTTGGACATCGAAGAACGCAAAGATTCCATTGTAGAGCAGGTCAGACAAGCCGCCGCATTGATGAATGGAAAAGCCATCATCGAAACAGGCTTGCTCAACGAGGTTGCAAATTTGGTCGAAATGCCCACTGCTGTCATGGGCGCATTCAACGAAGAATTTTTGCAATTACCGCGTGATGTGTTAATTTCCGTGATGAAGAAACATCAACGCTACTTCCCAATCTCTAATCTCCAATCATCTAATCTTATTCCCCATTTTGTTGCCATCCGCAACGGTGACGATATCGGCGTTGACCTTGTCCGTCAAGGCAACGAGCATGTCTTGGGTGCGCGCTTTGCGGACGCAAACTTCTTCGTCCGCGAAGACCTCAAACATAAACTGGAAGAATATCGTCCCAAACTGTCCACGCTCACCTTCCAGACCAAACTCGGCTCGCTGTTGGATAAATCTGAGCGGATGCTTAACCTTTCAAGCGAAGTTGCCAATATGCTTGGACTCTCCGACTTGGAACGTGACAAATTAAAACGCGGGACGTATTTAGCCAAAGCCGACCTTGCGACTCAAATGGTGACGGAGATGACCTCGCTGCAAGGAATCATCGGCGGCGAGTATGCGCTCCGCAGCGGAGAAGCCCCCGAAGTGGCGCAAGCCATTGCGGAGCAGTATCAAACCACGCCGCAGACCAAGATTGGCGTGGCGCTTGCTCTGACAGACCGCATTGACTCGCTGGTGGGACTTTTCGCCGCGGGGCTAGCTCCTACGGGCGCGAAAGACCCGTTTGGATTAAGACGCGCCGCCATCGGAGTCGTCCAACCGCTGATTGAGCATGATTTGAATTTTGACATCGCAGAGGCGGTGAATCTCTCCGCCAAGTTGCAACCGATTGAGGTGAGTCCCGAAGCGCAAAAGCAAATCCTCGATTTCATTGCGGGACGATTAAAAGTCGTTCTCGGCGATATGGGCTTCAAGCACGATGTCATTGAATCAATTCTTGCCGCGCAATCAAATAATCCCGCTGGCACAGTCCGCGCCGTGAAGCAATTGCAGGAATGGGTGGCGCGTGAAGATTGGTCAAAGACGTTGGATGGCTTTGCTAGATGCGCGAGAATTATCCGCTCGGCGAAAGTGAGTGAACAGATACCAGTAACCAGTAATCAGTTACCAGTGGTTAGTGAGCAGTTGTTTGAGTCTGATGAAGAGAAGAATCTCTACAAGACCTTCAACCATCAACCTTCAACCTTTAATGGCGTAGATGATTTCCTCGCGGCTGTCACGAATCTTATTCCCGCTATCACCGCCTTTTTTGATAAGGTCATGGTTATGGCGGAAGATGAAAAGGTGAAGCAAAATCGCCTTGCGTTGGTTGGACGAATTGCGGCGATGTCTAACGGCATTGCAGATTTGAGTAAGTTGGAAGGATTTTAGTAAAACAAAAAGACCCCGCATAAAATGGGGTCTTTTTTTATAACCTTACGCTTTCAACCTTGAACTTTTTTATTTCTTTTTCAATAACCCTGCCGCGCTTTTGCCTACCAGCGTAAAACCTTGTTGTAAGGCTTGTTCGGCGGCGGCGTCATTTAAGCCGGTGCGTTTGGAAATTTCTTTGACCATGCCGCTGTTGCGTAGCAAGGCGGGGTCCACGTTTCCATTTGCCACTTGACCGAGCAGTTGTTCTAGGTCAAAGTGATTGGAAGAGCGTCCCGAAGTGGGGTGGTGGGAGAGTAATTGATGCGCCACAAACGAAACGACAATGGATGCGATTTCCGGCGAGATGTTTGCCTTTTTTGCGAGCGGCGCAATGAAGGGTTGCAACATGAGCATGATGGGGTCGCTTTGCGTGGCGGATGTTTGCCCGTTCATGTTGGATTCCAGCGCGCCTATCAACGCGCCAACGCCCGTAGAGGCTTGCGGATTCTGCACCGCCGGTTTTTGTTGCGCGCCGCCAAGAAAGCCGCCGACAAATCCCATTACGTCTTTTGCGTCCAGCCCATCGGATAAATCTACGTTTTGAGCGGCGCCCAGCAAGTTGCCGACCATCTGCGCGGTCTGGTCTTCATTTTGCCCGGCAGTTCCTTGTTGGCGGGAGCTAACCAGCGCTTTGAGGATGTCTTCCATGTTTGTTTTTCTCCTTGTTTTAAACGAGACCCTAAAGGCTTTTCCTTTAGGGTCTGTGGATGAACTATTCCGAATCGCTGGCGGCGGCGGTTGCAGTCGGCGCGGGCGCGGATTCTTTTTTCTCTTTCTTTTCTTTCTTGCCGGATTTCTTTGTTCCAGAGGTATCTCCCGAAGGGGATTTGTGGTCGGTGGCGTAGAAACCAGAGCCTTTGAAGATGATGCGGGTCGGGGTGATGACTTTTTTCAAAGCCTTTTTGCGGCATTCGGGGCAGGTCTTCAACGGCGCATCGGTGAAACTTTGCTGGCGCTCAAATTGAACTCCGCAGGACTCGCAACGATAAGTATAAACGGGCATGTTTTTTCTCCTTACTTCTTTCTCAAATGACTTTGGGATTATAGCCGCCCCCATCCTCGGTGACAAGACCTTTTGCGCGGCGTGTTATAATTTTCTAACACTTTTACACGGAGATTTTTCATGTTGGAAATCAAAATTGTTTACTGCGCTGTCTGACATTATACGCCCCGGGCGGTCAGCCTGGCAGGCGCTTTGTTGCAGCGTTTTGAGGCGCAGATTCAATCCCTAACGTTGATTCCCTCCGACGGCGGTAGATTTGAAGTCACCGTGAACGGCGACTTGATTTACTCCAAATTGCAAACCCATCGCCACGCAGAAACGGGCGAAGTGGTCAATCTGATTGCGAAGATGATTTAATCATTCCAAATTTGAGGTTATTCATGGCAAAAAAAGGTAGAGTTTTTTCGGGCGCGCGCCCAACCGGCAGGCAGCATCTCGGTAATTATCTCGGCGCAATTCAAAATTATGTCGCCCTCCAAAATGATTACGATTGCGTTTACTGCATTGTGGATGTTCACGCTTTAACTACGGTGGAAACGACCCAAGACCTACGCCAAAGCGCCTTTGAAATGGCGGCAGATTGGCTCGCGGCGGGCATTCGCCCCGAAGAAACCATTCTCTTCGTTCAATCCCATGTGCCGCAGGTGATGGAACTGCATACCTATCTTTCAATGGTGACGCAATTTGGAAAACTCACCGACCTGCCGACCTTCAAAGAGAAGGTGCGCCAACAGCCCGAAAACGTTAATTATGGTTTGCTGGGCTATCCTGTCTTAATGACCGCCGACATCGTTCTCTACAAAACGGATGTTGTGCCGGTGGGCATTGACCAAGCCCCGCATTTGGAATTTGCCCGCGAGTTGGTGCGTTCCTTCAATCATCGCTACAATACCAAAGCTCTCATTGAACCCCAAGCCAAGCATACCGAAGTCTTAAAAGTTCTCGGCATTGACGGCAAAGAGAAAATGGGTAAGAGTCTCAATAATCATATTGAAATTGCCGCTACGCCGGAAGAAACAACCAAGCGCGTGCGCGAGATGGTGACAGACCCCGCCCGCCAGCGCAAGACCGACCCCGGTAACCCGGACGTTTGCAACGTCTTCACCATGCACAAAATTTTCTCTCCGCAAGAAGAGGTAGAGATGATTAACGTAGAATGCCGCCGCGCCGGAATAGGCTGCGTAGATTGCAAACTGCGTTTCGCCGCCAACCTTAACAAATCTCTCGAACCCTTCCGCGTCAAGCGCGCCGAACTGGTCGCCAAGCCGAACTACATTCAAGACATCTTGCAAGACGGCGCAAACCGCGCCAGAGTCATCGCCGAGCAGACGATGGTTGAAGTGCGCGAAGCCATTCAATTACCGTGAGTGGTCTTCTAGTCTTCTAGTCTTCTAGTCCGCTGGTCTGCTAGTTGGCTAGTTGGCTGGTCCGCAGTCTTTTGATTATGCGTTTATTAATCCAGCGCGTTTCCCGCGCAAGCGTCACTGTTCACAACGAGACCATTTCCAATATCGGAAACGGTCTCGTGATTCTTTTGGGAATTGGTCACGGCGATGGCGAAGAGCAGGCGCAATTCCTCGCTGAAAAAACCGCTAACCTGCGTATCTTTGAAGACGAACAAGGCAAGACCAACCGCTCCATCCTCGACGTGCATGGAGAAGCAATTGTCGTCTCGCAGTTTACGCTCTACGCGGACGCGCGCAAAGGTCGCCGTCCCTCCTTCACAGACGCCGCCCTGCCCGAAGTCGCCGCGCCGCTCGTGGAGCGCTTCATCGAACTTCTGCGCGGTCATGGCGTGCCAACGCAAACTGGAAAATTCGGCGCAGACATGCTGGTCGAAATTCACAACAACGGTCCCCTCACCATTTGGCTGGAAAAATAAAAACGGACTCCAACGTTCCAAATTTTGAATTCATGTCATGCTCAATAAAAAAATTTTATTTCTCTCTGTATTCCTCATCTACGCCGCCGCGCGAATCTTAACCAACCTGCCAGCCCTTCAAAAACCGCGCGAACTCGCCGACACCGCCGCTTACCTCCGCATCTCCCGCGAACCCATTCAAAGCCAAAAATTTTGGGGCGATGCGCGCCCTTTTGTTTTTCCCCTCTTATTGAAGATTGCCTCGCAAGATGTCTCCGCTGCGGCTTTGATGCAACTGGCGCTTTCGATTCTCGCCTGGGGCGGGTTTGCCTTGGCGCTCGGCGCATCCTTTCAACGGGCGGAACTTTCCTTCTTTTCCTCCGGCTTGATTCTCGTCCTCAGCCTTGTGCCGCATCTCGCGGGCTGGGATTATGTGATGATGACCGAATCGCTTTCGGTTACGTTCTTCGTCCTCTTCCTCGCTCTAAGCGTTTGGCTTTTGCGCGGATGGCAAACTTATAAAGCAGTTTTGCTCGTCTTTGCCGCTTTTCTGCTTGCCTTTACCCGCGACACCAACGCCTACCTCCTGCTCATGCTGGCGGGGATGCTTGCGCTGGCTGTCCTCTTTCGCTGGTTAAGCCCGCGCGCGCTGATTCTCGCCGCCTCTTTTTTGGCGATTTTTCTTCTCAATAATTACACATCCAATCTCGGCGGACGCTGGATGTTCCCTCTCAACAATGTGGTAGGCAAGCGCATCCTCGTCAATGCCGCCGCTTTGCAATACTTTGAAAATTGTGGAATGCCCATTACTCCATCTCTGCTGGCTCTTGCTGATTCTTTTGCAAACGGGCAAGACCGCGCTTTTTATGAAGCGCCGGAGTTGCAGGAATATCGCGCATGGTTACGCTCTGCTGGCAAGCCATGTTATATGAAGTATTTATTGGCTCGCCCTGTCGCTCGCGCAGTGGATGCGCTGACTCGCTTTGAGGCGCTGATTCGCTTTGACGGCGCAGATAAATATTTCGCCCGTTCGTATGACCCGCTGATTCCCTATCTGCTTGAATCGTTTTTTTATTCCGCTTATTTCATCTTGCCCTTGTGGGCTGGCTTGACCCTTGCCGCGCTGTTTGCCCTGTGGGCGCGCGCTTGGCGGCGCAATATTCTCTGGGGCGTTTTCATTCCGCTTTGCTTGACGATTTTTCCGCATTTGTTTATTACATGGCATGGAGACGCTATGGCGCCGGAACGCCACGCGCTTTCTGTCGGTTTGCAGTTGGCGTTGAGCGGCTGGCTGTTTTTATTTTTAACGTTGGATTGGATGACGTCTTTTAGAAAAGGAGAAACGTATGGATAGAAAGCCCAATGAATTTCAAAAAATGCTGCACCGTTTTTTGATGTTGAAGCCTGTCTCGGCGGCCATGTCGGTTATTTTGCACCGCGCCGATACCGCGCTGCTGCGCTGGACGCGCGGTAAACATACGGTATCGGAATTGGTCGGTTTGCCCATTATTCAATTGACAACCGTCGGCGCAAAAAGCGGCGAGCCGCGCGTTATGCCTTTGGTGAGTCTGTTTGACGGCGAGAAGATTGCGTTAATTGGCTCAAATTTTGGCGGGAAGCATAACCCCGGCTGGTACTACAATTTGAAGGCGAACCCGCGCTGTACGGTAGGAGTGGGCGGGCGCGCGGCGGAATACCTTGCGCGTCAAGCCGAAGGCGCGGAGCGCGAGAAGTATTGGCAAATGGCTGTCTCTTATTACAAAGGCTATGAATTATATAAGGCGCGCGCCGCGCATCGCGTCATTCCCGTGATGATTTTGGAGCCATTAAAAGATTTGCAAAGATAAAGATTTTGTGATACATTTGCGCCCGTTAGATGCAAGTAGGTTTTCGTTGTGGACGTATAAGACCATCTCGAATCACAACGTTTGAGTTGTTTATTTACCACCCGATGAAAGACATACTGCGTCACTCTATTTTTTTTATTTTGCTAGGAGGCAAAAAATGTCTGAACGTGTAATCGGTACGGTAAAGTGGTTCAATGGCACCAAGGGCTATGGCTTTATTGAGCGCGAAGGTGGTCCGGATGTATTCGTCCACTTCTCCGCTATCAAAGGCGAAGGCTTCAAAAACCTGCAAGAAGGACAGAAGGTGGAGTTCTCCATCGAAAATGGTCCTAAGGGTTTACAAGCCGCTGATGTCGTAGTTCTGTAATTTCTGACCTAACCATAAAAAAGAGTCTCGCCGTAAGGCGAGGCTCTTTTATTTTTTTTCGGGGCGCGGCAGCCATAAACTCGCATCCATTTGAACGGCGAGCGCTCCCGCCGCAAGCATATCTGCCGCGTCTTGTTCGCTCCATGCGCCGCCCGCGCCGATGATGGGCAGCCCAATTTTGCTGGCGGCGTGGACAACTTCCATGCTGCGCGGGAACAGCGCCTGCCCGTAGAGTCTGCCGCCAACGAGATTTCCCTCTGCCCGCAGCGCGCCGCGCGGAGTCGCCATGCTGATTGCGTCCGCGCCGCGTTGAATCAATTTTGCGCCCAAAGTTAAAATCTGCTCGGCGGGCAGCGAAAAAATTAATGGAATTTCTCCAACGCACATTTGCAGCGTGGTTAATAAAATATCATCCGAAAGCAAAGGCGCGAAACCAAGTTCCGCCGCCATGACGTTCTCTGTATTTTCGAGGCTGCGAATCATGTGCCGCGTTTCTTCGGGACGGTCTGCCATGAGGTGAACGATGATGGGCAACTCGGAGCGCTTCCAACTGGCGCCATGTTTTTGGATGACGGCTGAAAGCCCCGCGTTGGGCAAGCCTGTATGCAGTAAAAATCCACCCGCAAATGGAATCATCTGCGGCTGCGCGGCGGGCAGGCGCGGACGCAACGAGATGGGGTTGGTGACAAACGCGCCGAAAGAATCAAAGGGCGCGGGGGCGCGAGAGTCTGGTGAGAAGCCCAGCGTTCCCGCCGCATTCATTAGAGGTTTGCTAAAATAAAGGTCGCGTTTCATTGTGGTTGATTCGCAAAATCAATTTTGCGTTAGGAGCAAAATGCAGCCATTAACTGGAATTCGCGTTTTAGATTTAAGCCGCGTGTTGGCTGGTCCTTATTGTACGATGGTTCTCGGCGACTTGGGCGCGGAGGTTGTTAAAGTGGAGCCGCCCGAAGGCGATGAGACTCGCGCTTGGGGTCCGCCCTTTGCGGGCGGCGAGAGCGCGTATTATTTATGCGTCAATCGCAATAAACGTGGAATGGTCGTCAATCTTAAAACGGAAGAGGGGAAAAAAATTCTGCGCGAGCTGGCGCTGGCAAGCGATGTGCTGGTGGAGAATTTTCGTCCCGGCACGCTGAAAAAATTTGGGCTGGATGATGAAACGCTGCGCGCAGAAAATTCGCGCCTTGTGTATTGTTCCATTAGCGGGTTTGGTCAAACGGGCGCGCTGCGCGACAAGCCCGGCTATGATTTTATGATTCAAGCGCTGGGCGGCATTATGAGCGTCACTGGCGAAGCGAATGGCGAGCCAATGAAAACAGGCGTTGCCATTGCGGATTTGTTCGCGGGGCAAAACGCGGTGATTGCTATTTTAGCGGCGCTGCAAGCCCGCGAAAGAACGGGGCGCGGGCAGTCTTTGGATATTTCACTTTTTGACTCTGAACTGGGCTGGCTGGCAAATGTGGCGAGCGCGTACCTTGTCTCTGGCAATTTGCCTCAACGCTATGGGAACGCGCACGCCAATATTGTGCCGTATCAAAACTTCAAAGCGAGCGATGGCTGGCTGGCGGTTGCGGTAGGAAACGATAAACAGTTTGAATTGTTGTGCGCGGAAATTGGAAAATTGGAATGGGCGCAAGACCCGCGCTTTGCGACCAACGCGGCGCGGGTGGAGAATCGTGCCGCATTGATTGCATTGCTCAAACCGATATTTGAATCCAAAACGGCGGGGGAGTGGCTTGCGCTGTTGGAAGATAAATTTCCCTGTGGGCGAATTAACAACTTGGAAGAAGCCTTCTCCATGCCGCAGGTTCAAGAGCGCGGAATGCTGGTCAAAATGAAACACCCCGCCATAGAGGATTTAACGCTGGTCGGCTCGCCGTTGAAGATGAGCGCTACGCCCGTTCAATACAAACTGCCGCCGCCGTTGATGGGGCAGCACACAGACGAAATTTTGCGCGACCTGCTAAATTATTCTGACGAGCAGGTTGAAGCCTTACGAACCCAGAGCGCCATTAAGTAGCCGAAGGGAAAAGATTATAATAACGACATGAATAAAAAATTTCGCCCGCGCGCGCGCGCGCTAAAACTGGCAAGAGAAGTCCGCGAGCGGCTGACCAAAGAATTGGGTCAACCAGTGAAGGTCGTTCTGTTCGGCTCGCAGGCGCGTGGGGATGCAAAAAAAGATTCAGACATTGATTTGTTGGTCTTTTTGCCATCTTTGGAAAGTTCCATGATGTACCTTGCATTTGACGTAGCATGGGAAATTGGACTTGACGCTGGAAAAATGATTCAAGTTGTCCCTGCCGAGAAGAACGAATGGAAACGCTTATCTTCTTCGCCGTTTTATCAAGCGGTAAAAAGGGAAGGGGTTGCAGTATGAGCGATAAACCATACGATAAAAAATCCCTTATTCAGTATAGATTAGACCGCGCCCACGAATCGTTGGAAGACGCGCGTTTAATTCTTGCTCAAAGGAGGAGCTATGCCAGCGTTGTGAATCGCGCTTACTATGCCATGTTCTATGCGGCGCTGGCTTTGCTGATTACGGTGGATAAAGGCTCGTCTAAACATCAAGGCGTGATTGCGCTTTTTGATGAAAATTTTATTAAGACAAACATTCTTCCAAAAGAATTTGGAAAGTTAATTCACCGCGCCTTTGAAATGCGCCAAGCGGGAGATTACCGCGATATGCTGATTGTGACAGAAGAACAAGCGGCTGACGCAGTAGAAGCGGCAACTAAATTTTTAAGCGCCGTTGAGGAAAAAATTACCCCCTAATCATTCAATAAAGCAGTTGCCCGTGCAAACCAAAAACAAACCTCCGAGTTCATTGAAAACTCGGAGGTTTTTTTTATGCTGTTTCGGTCAATCCTATCGCTTGCAGCATTTCTTCATTGCTGGAAAATTTGAAAAATTCCAGCCCGCGTTTTTTGGCTTCTTCCGCCTCGATGGATTCCAAACGTTTGACGTCTTCTTTGGAGACAATGGGTTTGCCCAGCGTTTTGATTTTCGCGGCGAGGTCAAAGTCGGTCTGCGCGGGCGTTTTTGTTTGCAAATAATTCCACAGCGCTTTGGCGGCATTAATGCCGTCCTTGCGAGCGTAGCCCACCAATCCATCGCTTGCCTTGCGCGACCAGCCGCCCACGAAGATTCCTTCGATGGTCGCTTCGTAAGATATGCCGTCAATGGGGAAGCGCGGTTCGTTGTTCTTGCTAAATTCGTTCCATTCGGTAGGCAAGCCAAAAGATTCATCTACTTTGTCGCCGATGGCAAAGATGACAGAATCCACGTTGATGCGGCGCGTAACGCCTGTTCCCTTTGCGCTGATTTTTCCATCTTTGAAGACGAGCAGATTGTCTTCCACTTCCAGTTGATTCAACGCGCCGTCCGCGCCGCTCATGCCGACGGGCGAGGTGAGAAATTGAAAGCGAAATTTTCCGCCCGCCGAGCGGGGGTCAGCCTTCGGTTGAGATTCTAATATTTTTTGGCGACCTGCTTGCGGGTCGAATCCTGCGGCGCGAATGGCGGGGGCGATTCGTTCCATTTCAGAATCAAAATCTGCGGGGTCTAGGTATGCAATTAAGTGCTTCATCTCGTCTTTGGTGAAGTTCACTTCGGCGGGTCCGCGCCGCACAATGGCGGTGACTTCTTCCGCTTGTTGCGCGGCAAGCAGATAGCGCGCAATGTCTACCATCACATTGCCCGCGCCAATGATAGCGCAACGCTTGCCATAGCGAAAATTTTTCTGGCTAAACGGCGGAAGTTTGTTGTAGGCGTACACCACTTCTTTGGCATGGTACACGCCCGTGAGGTTTTCGCCGCGCAACCCCAGCGATTTTGTGCCTTGCGCGCCCGCGCTGACGAGGATGCCGTCAAAGCCCATGCCGCGCAATTCTTCCAGCGTTAAATCTGCGTTTTGCCCGATGATAAGATTGCCGTAGTATTTGATGTTGGGGTTTTCGAGCGCGGCGCGAAATTGTTTTCGCAGCCCTTCTTTCATGGAATGTTTTTCAAAGTAGATTCCATATTCCGCCAGCCCGCCGGGTTTGATGTCTCGATTGAAGAGCGCCACTTTTGCGCCGTTGTTAGCCAATTCGCGCGCGGCGAAGATTCCCGCCGGTCCCGCGCCAATGACCGCTACAGAGTAGGACATTTGTTGATTCTTCCTTTTGAATTAGATGATTTTTATCATAATATTATATTATTTTTTTTCGCGCGGCGCAAGAATCAAACAGGCTGCCAAGATAAGGCAGCCTGTGAGGTGAACGGTCAAATTTTTACTTAATCAAGGTGCGAATTTGCTCGTGCATGTACAGCGGAACGTAGTAATGCCCGCCCGCGTTTTTGCCGCTAGAGCCAGAGCCTTTCCAGCCGCCAAAGGGTTGGAAGCCGGGCCACGCGCCGGTGGTTGCGCCTTGTGGGCGGTTGGCGTAGGTGACGCCCGCTTGGATGTTGTCGAAGAACCAGTCGGTTTCTTCCACAGAGCCGTAGAAGCCTGCGGTGAGTCCGTAGTTGACGTCATTTGCCATTTGCATGGCTTCGTCCAGACTATTTACTTTGCCAATGGTGGCAATGGGCAGGAACATTTCATGTTTCCATAAACGATGCGAGAAGGGCAGGTCGGTGACAAAGGTGTTTTCGCAGTAATAGCCCTTGTCGTACATGCCGCCCGTTTTGATGTTTCCGCCCGTGAGGAATTTTGCGCCGCCTTGTTTTAACTCGGCGCTGAACTTTTGAAAATCGGCATAAGAGGATTTATTGATGACGGGTCCGTTGTAGGTGTTGCGCTCGGTGGGGTCGCCAATTTCTAGTTTGCTGGTGAGGTCTTTGAGGCGGGCAAGTAAATCATCATATACGGGCGCTTCCACAAAGACGCGCGAGGCGGCGGAGCATTTTTGCCCTTGCAAGCCAAATGCAGAGCGGACGATTCCGATGGCGGCGCGTTCCATATCCGCATGTTTAGAGACGATGACCGGGTTCTTGCCGCCTAGTTCCAGCACGGTGGGGCGCACATAGTTGCGGTTGCCAAAGTCGCGGTAGAGTTTCATGCCCACGTCAAATGAGCCGGTGAAGGTTGCGCCGTCCAGTTCGGGGCTATCTACTAGCGCTTGTCCAAGCGTTGCGCCGGGACCGGTGACGAAGTTTACGACGCCGTCTGGAATGCCCGCATCGCGGAAACAATCTATCATCAGGCGCACAACCCAGGCGGTATCGGTGGCGGGTTTGACCACGACGGTATTGCCCGCCGTCAGCGCCGCTCCCATCGGACCGCCCGTCAGCGCAAACGGGAAGTTGAACGGCGAGATGACCAGCCAAACGCCGTAGGGGCGCAACACAGAGACGTTGCGGGCTTCGTAGCCTACGAGCGGGTCTTTGCCCATTTCTACAACATAGCCGTTATTCTTTTCCATTTGATGGCAGGAGTAGTAAATGAGGTCGGCGGTTTCTTGCACGTCTCCTAAAGACTCCATGCGGTTTTTGCCCACTTCTAACGCCATTGCCGCGCCGAGTTCAAAGATGCGTTGTTCGATGAGCGAGGCAGCCTTGCGGATGACTTCCACGCGCTTTTGCCAAGGCGTGTGACTCCAACCGTGAAACGCTTTGCGCGCCGCTGCGACAGCTTGCTGCGCATGAGAGGCGTCTCCTTTTTGCATTTTCGCCAAGACCCAATCGGTATTGACAGGCGAGCGGTCTTCAAAGGTCTGGCTGGCTTTTACGTCCTTTCCATCAATGAACATGCCGTATTCTTTGCCCATTTCTTTCTTTAACTTTTCCACTGCAGCGTCAAAGCCTTTGTGTAATTCTTCGGGCGGGTTGAACATGGTTGCATAGGTGAGTTTGAAATCTGCCATAGGAGGACTCCTTGTTTGAATAATGGAACAACGCCGAACATCTCGGCGAACCGAGTATAGCGCAGCATTTCACAAACGTCAAAGCGAGACGTAAGAGAAGGGTTGCATAAGGTATCATACTGCATATATTTATAGGAGACTTTAACATGAAGAGACGATTGATTTTTCCCCTGATGTTGATAGCCGTCTTGCTGACGGCTTGCGCCGCGCCGCAGACCAACCCGCCAGCCGTCAGCTCTGCCCCGTCAGAATCTCAGCCTCTGGCGCAGGCAACGCAGCAACCCGCAGTGGCGGCGGTTGCCACCTCACGCGGAGATAACCTTGAAGCCAGCGACCCCGCCAGCGTTCAGATTGCTTCCGGCGGCGTTCAATTGATTGAATTTTTCCGCTTTACCTGAGGGACATGCCGTTCTATGGCGCCCATGGTTCATGGGCTGGAAGCAAAGTATTACGGAAAAATCAAATTTAGTTATTTAGACGCAGACGACCCCGCCACCGACCCGTTTCAACGCGCGTTAGGCTTTTACTACCAACCAGAATTTTATCTGCTGGACGCAAATGGAAATATATTGAAGAAATTTGTCGGCTATGTAGAGCAAGCGGAATTTGAAGCCGAGTTTGCCAAATATATTCAGTAACCTAGTCTTTGCTATAATTTTGCCGATGATGGAATTCGCCGTCATCGGCAATTTTTTTAAGAGGACGTATGCTGCGAAAATCTAAATTTTTCTCATTGATGATTTTACTCGTTGGTTGGCTTGCCGCTTGCAACTTGCCGCGCGCCGCCGCGCCCGACCCCATGCAAGATATTCTCACAATTGTTGCCAGTCAAGTTTCGGCGCTTTCGACAGGAACAGCGCTGGCGGTTCAATCCACGCAGACCGCCGCGCCTACTTCCACGCCTGCGTTAAATTTGCCCACGCCCACGCAGACGTTAATCTACCTTGCCAGCGCCACGCCCACGCCGAATCTTTTGGAATGTCCGCTTATCATCAATTTGGAAGATACCCGCAACGGCGACTTTCTTCATATTCGCCGCTGCGCGGACAACCTTGAATATGATTTGGGACCTCTCGCCAAAGGCGCGTATGCCGCCAGCCCCAATTACGCTTTTTTGGTATACGTCACAAATGACGGCATGGTCTATGCCGCAAAAATAGGGGAGAAGGGTTTGATTCAAATTGTAGATTTAAGCAAGGAACGCTATTTCACCGCTATTAATCGCAAAGTGATTCCGCGTTTTGTGATGACGTTCAAAGACCAGGCGCCGCAATATCAATTAATTTTGAGCGAGCAGAAGTTCAAACAAAAGCGGGTCTATTTTCTGCCCGCCGCCATACAGGAATAAGAAAGGTCGCGCTTTAAGCGCGACCTTCATTTTGATAGCGTTTTGCGTCATCTATGGCTTTTTTCACATTGACGCGCGGCAGCAGCAGCAGACCCGCCACAAAAAAGAAGATGAGCGAGAGAATGCCAATTCGCAGGTCGTTGAAGATTTGATTCGCCAAGCCAAACACCAGCGGACCAATCCAAGATGTGCCGCGCTCGCTGACTTCGTAAAAGGCGAAGAACTCGGCTTCTTTGCCGTTGGGAATCATCTGCGCGAAGAGGCTGCGGCTAATGGCTTGCGAGCCGCCCATGACTAAGGCAATAAAAGCGCCCAATATAAAAAATTGAACGGTGGCGCTATCTCCGCGCAGACCCGCGTAGGCGTAAATGACCACGCCCGCCCAAATGACCAGACTGATGATGACGGATTCTTTTGCGCCTATCCAACCCGCCAATTTGCCCCATAGGAGCGCGCCAAAAAACGCCATAAATTGAATCATCAAAATAACGGAAGTCAGCGTGGTGGTTTCTAGTTCTAAACCGCCTTGAATGAGCGGCGCAGCGGCAAAAGTGGCGGCTACCGCAATGACGGTTTGAATGCCATCGTTGTAGAGAAAGTAAGACAACAGGAACTTCATCGTCTCTGGAAAATGCCGCACTTCGCTGAATGTGTGGCGGAGTTGCTTAAACCCGATGCTGGCGTAATTTTCGCCCGTTGGTAATGTTCGCGTTGCATGACGCGAGCGCAGTCTTGCCCAAGTGAAGAATGAAAATCCCAGCCACCAAATCCCTGCTGAGGCGAGGTTAATTCGCACGGCTAATTCTGTGGGAACGCCAAAACTATCTTTGAGGGTGTAGAAGGCAAGGTTGAGGGCGAGCAAAATGCCGCCGCCCATGTAGCCCATTGCCCATCCGTAGGAAGAGACGTTATCGCGTTCTTCTTCGCTGGCTATATCCGGCAGGTAGGCGTTATAAAAGACCATCGCCGCGCCAAAGGTCAAGTTGGCAATGATGTACAACAAACCGCCCAGCCACCATAGCCCGCCGCTGAGGAAAAACATGAGAATCGTGGCAAACGCGCCGATGGTTGCAAAGGCTTGCATCATTTGTTTACGCAGGTGGGAATAATCTGCAATGGCGCCGAGAATGGGCAGAAACAAAACCTGCATTCCAACAGAAAAAGAAATACAGTAGGGTAGGAAGGAATCCGGCGCGATTGGCAACCCAAAGAGCGAGACGGTGGCGCTGTTCTGCGCCTCTGCCGCCGCGCGCGCCAAAGACGCGACATACGGACCGAGAAAGACCGTGCCGACTGTTGTGCTAAACACGGAATTTGCCCAGTCGTACATTGCCCAGCCGAAAATTTCTTTTTTATCATTGACCATTAATTTTGATTCAGCCATGCTTCCTCCGTCTTAACGAGTGTGGATTAATGGCGCGAGTATACTCTACTTGCAAAAAAAGCGAGTTGTCCAATTATCGTAGAGGCGCTATCATTGCCCGCGTGACTGCTATATTCTCTTTGGTCTTGCCCAATGAAGTAAAAATGCCTATGACGAGCATTCAGGCGTTAATGGATTCCTACCAGGAACGCCGCCGCACGGGCGTTATTCGCTTTTCTTATGCGATGGACAAGCAGTTATTTTTTATCTTCAAAAAAGGCGCGGCGTTGAGTTCGTATTTGGTCATGCCGGAACGTTGGGAATTTCAGACATCGGAGCAAAGCATGGCGTGGGCGTTGGCGGCGGGAGATGCCTATGCCCAGTCGGCGGCGCTTTCTCCTTTTGGCGTCTTAATGACCAAAATTTCCATTGAAGCGCGCGGCGAAGAAGCGCTTACGGTGGAACGCGCCGACTTGCAAGAGTATTTGCGGCGCGTTGAGTCGGAGATGCAGCCAACTCTGTTGCGCCTAAACTGGAAGAACGCCGCCGCGGCGGTGTTCTTTGCGCCAAACGCCAGCCCGCGCGTTCAACTCTTCGCGCAGGACGTGTTGGTAAGTGGAGCAGACTCCCTAAAAGTTTTGTTGGATTGGGATGAAAGTTCCTGCGTGGCGCAAGCGTTTACGCCCGACTTAACCGTGAGCGCCTGGCAGGAGTATTTTTTGCGCTCTGCCTTTGCGGATATTTTTATGTCTCTGCTCAAACGTTTTGAAATCTTAACCGGACGCGCCCTCATTGATTCTATGGCGCGGATGTTATCCACTTTTTCCGCCTATAAAAAATTAAACATCACGGCTACCGCTCGCAGTTTGGAAGACGATGAATTTTTCGCCTCCCCGCAGGAATGCGCCCAACAATACAACGCTTTGCTGTCCGAAATCTTTACGCGCTTCTCGGCAGTGATAGGACCGCGCTTGCATGAAATTACCGTGAGAGAAATTGTCAGCCGCCTTTCTCCCTTAGAGCGGCAAGCCGCGCAAGACTTTCACCTCCTGCCCGAAGGATATGTCAATGAATAACGAGACGAACTCTAATCAAAATGGGGCGCTTATTCTTTCCATATTTTCCGCATTTGCATTGACCATGTTGGCTGGCTATGTATATATTTATCAAGTTGCGCCGTTTGAAGAAAAGCTGAACAATGCCGCGCTGAATATATTAACTGCTCTCGCGGCGCTACTGGCGGCGGGCAGCGCTTCCGCCGTCTTCTTACATTATCACCCCGAAGATTTTCCCCGCAAAATTTGGATGTACGTCGCCTTTGCCTGTGCGTGGTGGTTTTTAGCCGAGACAGTTTGGGGCGTTATCGCCTTCTATCGCGGCGAAGTCGCCTCGCCCGGCATTGCAGACGCGGGCTGGGTAATTGGCTTCCTGTTTTTTACTTTCGCTTTCTATTATCAATACATAGCCATTTATCCAGAAAAAAAGAATCAAATTATTTCGGTTGCTTTGGGCGCGTGGGCATTGGCGATATTTGCCCCGCTAGCGAGCTTGTTGGCGACAAATTCCTTCACGGCGGAAGCCTACATCAACTACTATTACCCCATCGCCGATTTAACCGTTGGCATCGCGGGCATTGCCCTCATGTTCGTCTTTTACGGCGGCGCGCTCGCCCGTCCGTGGGTTGGTCTTGTGATTCTGGGCATATCTGATTCCTTTTATGCCTGGGCGGAACAAAGCGGCTTGTACGCTTGGTCTGCCAATAACAGCAACCTGCTTACTGTCGCAATTGATTCCACTTACCTAGCCGCCTACTTAATGATGAGCGTGGGTTTTCTCGTGCAATGGATTTTGATTCATTACGGCGTCAGCGCCAAACGCTAATCGGAGCGCTCTTCTTTTATGTTTGAAACCCTCACCGGACGACTCAACCAAATATTTGACCAACTGCGAAAGCGCGGCAAACTCACCGAAGCGGACGTAGATGCCGCCATGAAAGAAGTTCGCATGGCGCTGCTCGAAGCGGATGTTCATTTCAGCGTGGTGAAATCTTTCCTTGCCCGCGTGCGCGAGCGCGCCATCGGCGCGGAAGTTTCACGCGCCCTCAACCCCGGACAACAAGTCGTCAAAATTGTTCACGATGAATTAATTGCCACGCTGGGCGAACCCGCGCCACTAAACTTGACCGGCGCAAAACCGCGCGTGGTGATGATGGTCGGTTTACAAGGCGCAGGCAAAACCACCGCCTCCGGCAAATTAGCGCGGCTCATGAAATCCAAAGGCGAGCGCGTTTTGCTGGTTGCCTGCGACCCGTATCGCCCTGCCGCCGTACAGCAACTTCAACAACTCGGTCAGCGCATAGATGTGGAAGTCGAAACAGACGCCGCGCTCACCCCGCCGCAACTGGCGAAGCGCGCGCGAGACAAAGCCGAAAAGGGCGGCTACTCGCTCGTCATTGTGGATACCGCCGGACGTTCCCAACTGGATTCGCAATTGATGGACGAACTCAAAGACATCGCCGCCAACGTCAATCCGGTCGATATTCTCCTCGTCGTGGACGCGATGATTGGTCAAGAAGCGCTCAACATCGCCCAGGGATTCCGTGACGCCATCTCTCTGACCGGGCTGGTCTTTACCAAGATGGATGGCGATTCGCGCGGCGGCGCTGCCATCTCCATCCGCTCCGTCACCGGCGTTCCCATCAAATTCATCGGCACGGGCGAAAAACTAGACGCCCTCGAAACTTACGACCCCGCGCGCCTTTCCTCCCGCATTCTCGGCATGGGCGACATGATTGGCCTCATCGAAAGAGCCGAAGCCGCCTATGACGCGCAGACAATGGAGAAGCAAGCGCAAAAAATGGTCAAAGGCGATTTCACGCTGGAAGACTGGCTTGAACAAATGAAGCAGATGAAGAAGATGGGACCCCTCTCTCAGATTTTAGATATGTTGCCCGGTCAAATGGGGCAAGCCGCCCGCAATGTGGACCCCGCGCTGGTTGAATCTACCTTCAAGCAGACTGAAGCCATCATTTATTCAATGACCCTCAAAGAGCGCCGCAACCCCGATATTCTCAACGCCTCGCGCCGCCGCCGCATTGCGGCGGGTTGCGGCAAAGAAGTGCAGGACGTGAACCGCCTTATTAAACAATTCCGTGACGCGCAAAAGATGATGAAGATGTTCCAAAAAAGCGGCGGGCGCGGGTTGCCAAAATTGTTTGGATAAAAAAGTAGGATAGGCTTAAGCCTGTCCTACTTTTTTTTTGCTATGCGGTTTCTAAATAACGCTCAATTTCATAATCCGTCACGCGCAGACGGAACTCATCCCATTCTTCCCATTTGGCGCGCAAGTAGGCTTCAAAGATAGTGTCGCCCAAAGCGGATTTCAAGACCGTATCCTTTTCAAATTCGGTCAGCGCCTCCGAGAGCGAGCTGGGCAATTCTGCGATACCCATTTTTACGCGCTCCTCCCGACTGAGGTGGTACAAGTTGATGTTATTCAACGGCTTGGCGGGCTGCATTTTATTATCAACGCCATCTAGCGCGGCTGCCAACATGCCGGTGAACGCTAAATATGGGTTGGAGGACGGGTCGGGGAAGCGCAACTCGGCGCGCATGGATTTGTCGCGTCCTTTGGTGTAGCGCGGAATGCGAACCAGCGCCGAGCGGTTGCTTTCTGCCCAGCCAATATAAACCGGCGCTTCGTAGCCCGGCACAAGCCGCTTGTAAGAATTAACGGTGGGGGAGACTACGCCCGCCAGCGCGCGCGCGTGTTTTAACTGCCCGGCAATGAAGGAATAAGCGGTGGCAGAAAGATGAAATTCGTCTTTTGCGTCAAAGAAAAGGTTGTTGCCTTTGTCGTCAAATAAAGATTGATGGCAGTGCATTCCCGAACCGTTGATGCCAAAGACAGGCTTAGGCATGAACGAGGCAGTAAGACCATGCTGCGCGGCAATGGCTTTAACGGTGTATTTGAGCGTTAGCACGTTGTCGGCGGCTTTGAGCGCATTGGCAAAGCGGAAGTCAATTTCATGCTGACCGAGAGCTACTTCGTGGTGTCCCACTTCTACTTCAATGCCCATGCTCATGAGCGCTTCCATTAACTCGGTACGAACGCGCACGGCGTCATCGTCCGCGCTGAAATCGAAGTAGCCGCCTACATCATGCGGAACGGGATGCGCGCCTGCGCCGTTATCTTTGAAGAGGAAGAACTCCGGTTCTGGTCCGATGTTATAAACCCAGCCGCGTTCGCCAAGTTTTTCTAATGCGCGTTTTAGCTTGCCGCGTGGGTCGCCTTCAAAAGGCGCGCCGTCTGGCATGTAAATATCGCAGAAGATGCGCGCGCGGCGGCGGTCAGCGGGCGACCACGGCAGCACGGCGTAGGTGTCTAAATCTAAAATGAGGCGCATGTCGCTTTCTTGAATGCGGGCAAAGCCTTCTACGGAAGAGCCGTCAAACCACACGCCGTCTTCCACCGCGCCTTCAATATTGTGCAGCGGCATATCCACGCTTTTTACCGCGCCGACCATATCGGTAAATTGCAGCGAAACAAACTTGACGTTATCTTCCTTAATCTTTTTGAGTAAATCTTTTGCGTTCATTTTTCTCTCCTTATAAGAAATGAATTTTGATAATAGACAGAGGACGGGAGACAGAGGACGGGGAATACATATTATTCTGCGAGCGCTACCTCCTTCCTTATTTTTACGGGCTTTGCTTGCGTGTTGATGAAGATAATCGCTCCAATGATGATGGCAGCCGCAAGACCGATGCGCGGCTCAAGCGGCTCACTGCCCAACCATGCGCCTAGTAGCGTGGCAATGATAGGATTTACGTAGGCATAGGTGGAGACTAACGGAAGCGGCGCGCGCTTCAGTAGCCAAATGTAAGACCCGAAGCCCACGATAGAACCAACGGTGATGAGATACAACAACCCATAAAGCGAACGCGCCGAAATTTGCATTGGCGACCACCCGCGCCATTCACCCAAAAGCGCGGAGACGAGAAACAGCCCAATGCTGCCGACCAGCATCTCTGCGCCGGTTGCCATTAATGAGGAACTAGGCAAATCTGCGCCCTTGCTGAACGTGGAGCCAATGCCCCAAAAGGTGCACGCTCCCAGTAGAGCGGCAACGCCCCAGCCGTCAAAGGAATGTTGGCTGCCCGTTAAGCTCTGCGGACCGAGCAGGATGAAGATACCCGCAAAGCCAATGAGCAGACCGATGACGGCTCGCCATGTGGGGTTGCTGCCGCCCGGGCGCAGCGCTTCGATGATGACCAAGAACGCGGGTTGCGAGGCAATGACCAACGCCGCAACGCCAGAGGGGATGAATTGCTCTGCCCATGCAACCAATCCATTTCCGCCCAGCAGTAGGAGCAAGCCAATAATGGCAAGGTGACTCCACTGATGGCGGCTGGGCATTTTTTGTCCGGCGGCGCGCTGCCAGAGGACGAGAATTAACCCGGATACGAGAAAACGCAGCCCGGCGTGTAAAAACGGCGGGATGGTTTCAATCGCAATTTTGATGCCCAAATAGGTCGAACCCCAGACGATATATAAAGCCAACAACGCCAACCAAATTTTTGTCTTCATTTTTTCCTTTTGATGCGGAGGCTTAGCGCGCTCCGTTTGCGAACTCATAAAATAGAATGGCTTTCTTTCGTGCTGAGCCGTAGCGATAATTTCCAAACTCGCCCGTGTTGCGAATGACGCGGTGACAGGGGATGAGGTAGGCTATGGGGTTATCTCCCACCGCCGAGCCGACTGCGCGCATGGCTTGCGGGTTGCCTATCTTTGCGGCGATGTGTCCGTAGGTCGTCACTGTTCCGCTGGGGATGTTGAGCAGCGCTTCCCATACTTTGATTTGGAAGTTTGTGCCGCGCAAGTGCAGCGCAATGCGCGGCGCGCCGACTTCCAGCCGAAAGATTTGTTGCGCCAGCGGCGCGGTGCGGGTTTTATCTTCCATCAACTGCGCCGCGCTCCATGTGGCGGCGAGCTGGTCTATGGCGCGGGCTTCGCTGTCTTCTACAAAACTTAAGTGGCAAATGCCGCGCGGCGTGACCGCCAGCAGACATTCTCCAAAGGGGGTGGGGTGCAGCCCGTAGCGAATTTCTACGCCCGCGCCCTGCGTTTTGTATTCGCCGGGCGTTACCGCTTCCGCATGGATGAAGAGATCGTGTAATCTGCCTAAACTGGAAAGCCCCACTTTGTGAGTTACGTCCAGTAAATTTTCCGATTGCGCCAACCAGCGTTTTGCTTCCTCTTTGGTGAGAAATTGTAGAAAGCGTTTGGGGCTGACTCCTGCCCAGTGGGTGAAGAGGCGCTGGAAGTGATATTCGCTTAGCCCAACAAAGGCTGCCGTTTCTTCCAGTGAAGGTTGTTTTTGCGCGTTGGCTTCGAGGTATTGAATAGCCGCTTCGATACGTTGGTAAGGTTCTGAGTGTTCTAAATCTTTTTTCATAGCAATCTCCTGTTTGATAATGGGGAGATTGTATTGAACAAATGAAAAATGCGCGACCCGTTTCTTGCGCTGTTAAAAAATAAACAGATATGCGCGGGCATATCTGTTTGAATACACATAGGTATTAAAAACAAAACGCCCTTCCAAATGCAGACAAGCATAAAAGTATGCTGTCGTCACTGCGTTTGCCTTGTCTCAAACATCACTGTTTGGTTTTCGGCAAGCCGCTTGCTTTGGAAGGGAGAAGGAAGTTAGTAACGTAACTTCAGAGGCATCCGCTGAACAATCCGATTTTTTCCACATCACCCGATGGGTGAGGGATTAGCGTCCCGCCTGCGCGGGAGAACCTCCACCTCGTAATCTTGTGTAATCATGAAAAACACAAGACCCAGTCGCTATATCTCCATATTCAATTGACCTACCCCCGTAATGCGCCGCATTGTACTCGCGGGTTTTGAATTTTGTCAAGACAACAATTAGCCCCGCCTGTGCCGTGTATTGCGAGGTTTTGAACCTGCTTGCGCAGGTGGTCTCGTATCGGGAAACGCCGCCTTGGCTCGAGCCTATCGCGTTATTTCGCCTAAAATAGGAGACCTTTCAAAAGGTGTTGGCTCAAAACGGAAGAGCAATATCACGAACACTGCAGGGCTATGATTCTTATACCATAATTGTCCGCGCAAGGGTAGGAAAAAATGAGGCGCAGGGATGGCTTGCTTAAAGCGCAAAATCCCTGCGCGCGGGCATCTTCAACGGATGGGGAACGGAGGAGCGGATGCCGCTATCCCCGCGCGCGGACTCAGCCAGGCGGCAGTTTCTTGTGCGCCGATTCTGGAACTACCTTACATTAGCGACCACACCCAGCGACTAAAAAACCATATCAAAGTACTGAAAGTTCCCAAATACAAAAAGGCAGAAGAAATCAAAACGTCCCTTCTGAAACTGGCAAAAAAGCCAACGACTATCAGAGTAACAAGCCCTATGTACACATAAACATTAAAACCGGTTGCGGCTAATAACAAAAAAATCGTTAATAGCATCACTATTCTTGGTAAAGGTTTTCCCAGCGGTATTAAAATTCTATACAGTACTTGGCGTAAAGAAATTTTTGCGCGCTTTGTATACTCAAGCGCAGAGTCGCTCTTCTTCAGCAGAAATAACGCCTTCGCAATATCAAGCAATAATCCATCGCAGTCAGGGTACACCCGAGCAATGTTCTGATAATGCATTAATGCCACACTCCACTTTTTCCGCTTTAAGGCATCCTGAGATATAAAATAATTGGCAATAGCCGCATTCGGGTATGCCTCAATAATTTTCTCTGCTCGCTCTAACGTACTCGGCGTCATCATCTTTACAGAAATAAGCATTTCTGTTTCCTCGCAAGCCATGCAGTCAATTACATCAGAATCATTTTGGCTACTTATATCTAAAATTTCTTTTGCTTGCTTTATTTTGCCCTGAATAGAATAGGCGAGCGCCAAAAGACAGGGAGATAAGGCTGGGGCGCCTGATAATATCTTTTCAGCATCTGTTACTTGACCATAAAAAATCATCTTGTAAATCCGCTGCTTGATTTCTGTGTTCATAGGTTATACCTCCCAGCATTAACGCAAAAGTTGTGGTAAAAGTTGAGAGCCTGATTCTCCCAACGCTCCAAGTGTCACTGCAATTTCCGGACCAAGAGCCACAGCCGCAACTATTAAAAGAGATACGCCAGCAACCACCGCCGCCGCCTGCAGCGGCTTGACTTCAACATACACTCCACTTCTGGCGCTTCCCTTCACTCCCGCGCCGCTGGCGTTAACATCCGCGTAGTTCAAATCTACAGACGCGGTCGTATTCCAG